>VOFC01002049.1_pt1 | contig 97612 bp, 90 predicted proteins | sample 5384161 | NCBI WGS metagenome assembly VOFC01 (sample SAMN12384722, study PRJNA508395) | human gut metagenome | isolation source: healthy gut B | host: Homo sapiens | reverse complement strand
CATCCCTAAGCTCAACGCGATGCTCAGGAAGTATGCGGACTCGGCCGAGGGCGTGGAATGTCGACTACTCGGCGATGGCCGACAAGGACAACGCCATGCTCCCGAATATTCGCCCGAGGGATGCCATCCCAACGGCGAGGGCTATAAGGTCATGGAGAAGATCATCGTGTCGGCCATCAACAAGGTGAACGGTACCGACAAAAACTATTTCGTCTACTAATCCGAAGCTGTCATGAATCTCAAACGAATACTTTTCCTGCTGGCGGCCGTGCTGCCCCTGCAGCTCTCCGCCAAGGTCACGCTCCCGGCGATCTTCACCGACAACATGGTGCTGCAGCAACAGAGCGATGTGAAAATCTGGGGCAGGGCCAAACCCGGCAAGGCCGTGAAAGTCACCACTTCGTGGGACGGCAAGACCTACGCGGCGACGGCCTCCGCATCGGGCGGCTGGGAGGTGCGCGTGTCGACCCCCGTGGCCGGCGGCCCCTATACGGTCACGGTTTCGGACGGCAAACCCGTCGAACTGAAAAACGTATTGATCGGCGAGGTCTGGCTCTGTTCGGGGCAGTCCAACATGGAGATGCGCGTTGCCGACCGGGTGCTGAACTACGAACAGGAGATGAAGGAGGCCGATGCCTACGGGAATATCCGCCTGCTGCATATCGACAACACCACCAGTCCGGTGCCGCTCGACGAGGCTTCGGTTCGCCACGGCGGCTGGCAGGTGTGCTCGGGCGAACACATCGCCGACTTTTCGGCGACGGGTTACTTCTTCGGCAAGGAACTCTATAAAAACCTGGGCATACCCATCGGATTGATCGAGTCGTGCTGGGGCGGGACGTACGCCGAGTCGTGGACGAGCGCCGAAGCGCTGTCCGAGATGCCCTATTTCCGTCCCCGTGTCGAGAAGGTGAAGCAGATCCCCGAATCCCGGGAAGCGCGTAACAGGATGTTCCACGACGACATGGACGAGTGGCGCCTCCGGATGATGCAGGCCGACAAGGCGTTCGAGGACGGCCGCGCGGTGTGGGCCGAGAGTTCGTTCGACGATTCGTCGTGGGGCGAGATCGCGGTTCCGGGGTTCGTGCAGGATCAGGGCCTCGACGGGTTCAGCGGCTTTATGTGGGTGCGCAGGGACGTCGAGATCCCGGCCGGCTGGGCCGGTAAGGAGCTGACGCTCACGCTTGCGGCCATAGACGACAACGATTTCACCTATTTCGACGGCGTCGAGGTCGGGCACACCGAGGGGTGCATGGCCTTCCGGAGCTATAAGATCCCCGCGTCGCTGGTCAAGGCCGGCAAGGCGACCGTTGCCGTGCGTGTGATGGATACGGGCGGCAAGGGCGGCATCTTCGGCGATGCGAACAGCATCGCCCTCGCCAAATCGGACTCGGAGAAACTCCCGCTGGCCGGGCAATGGAAATACAAGGTCTCGATGGGGCTGGGCGACGCGCCCGAGCTGCCGGTCAATACCGCCACGGAGCCCAATTTCCCGTCGTTCCTCTACAATGCGATGATCCATCCGCTGGTGGGCTACGGCATCCGGGGTGCGATCTGGTACCAGGGCGAGGCCAACGTGGCGCGCGCGGCGCAGTACCGCGACCTGCTGCCGCTGATGATCCATGACTGGCGGCAGCACTGGGGATATGCCTTCCCCTTCTACATCGTGCAGCTTCCCAACTACATGAAGGCACAGGAAGGCCCCGAGGAGTCGGAGTGGGCCGAGTTGCGCGAGGCGCAGAAACATGCGCTCCGCCTTGAGAACACGGGGCTGGCCGTGTGCATCGACGTGGGTGACGGCGACGACCTCCATCCGAAAAACAAACCGGCGGTCGGCCGGCGCCTCTCGCTCGTGGCGCGGGCATTGACCTATGGCGAGCGGATTCCCTATTCGGGGCCCGTATACGAGGGTTACCGTATCGAGGGCAACACGATCCGCATTGACTTTTCGCACACGGACAAGGGGCTCAAGACCTCCGACGGCGGCCCCGTCAGGGGGTTCTATATCGCCGGCCCCGACCATAAGTTCCATGCCGCCAGGGCCGTTATCGAAGGCAATACGGTCGTCGTCTCTTCGGCCGGGGTGCGCTTCCCCGTCGGGGTGCGCTATGCCTGGGCCAACAACCCGGTCTGCAACCTCAGAAACGGCGCAGGGCTTCCGGCCGGGCCGTTCCGCACCGACGACTGGACGGACGGCGCGAAACGCTATTAAGGAAACCGTCCGCCCCGCTCCGGGCCGGATTCGGTCTGCAGGGAGGCGGACTGCGCGGACGGAACCTACGCGGGGTCATGGCAGGGCGCGCCCTGCCATGGCTTTCCCGTCCTGTGGCGGGGCGGATCATCCGCCCCGGCTTCCCGCTTTTTTCGGGAAACGGCCTGCCGCGTGATTTTGCGGTTCCGGATAAAAACATATCTTTGTAACAACATGCGAAGCGTTATGTCGAAAAAGTTGATTTTCCTGTTGCTGGCGGCGGTTTGGGTTGCCGTGCCTTCCGCCGTGGCCTCCCTCAAGTACGATACGCTGACCAGCGCGGACGGGTTGTCGAACAGTTCAGTCAACTGCATCTATCAGGATTCGACTCTGATGATGTGGTTCGGGACATGGGACGGCCTGAATGCCTACAACGGTTACGGCTTCAGGACTTACAAGTTCGCGCCGGACAATGCGAATACGATCTCGAACAACGTCATCCGCCGCATCGTCGAGGAGTCGTACGGCATCCTCTGGGTCGCCACCGACTACGGGATCAACCGCATCGACGTGGAAAACGACCGCATCGAACGCTTCTACCCCGGCTACGAGGACAACGGCCCCACGGCCGAGCAGGTATTCTCGGTCGCGGCCGCGGCCGACGGCACAATTTTCTGCGCCGCCACGGGGTGGGGCATCGCCTGCTACGACAAGGCGCTGGGCCGGCTTTCGGCGCTCAATGTCCCGCAGTTCAACTCTTCGGAGATACGTGCCGTTTACTACGGCGGGCAGAATACCCTGCTGCTGCATACCGTACAGGAGGAGCTGGTTCGGATCCGTTACGGGCTGTCCGCGACGGGAAGCATGGAGGTGCGGGAAAAGGTCGGGCTCTTCCCCGAAGGCGGGGTCAAGTCGGTGTTCGACAGCCGGACGGCGCTCTACCTGGTTACGGCCGATGCGGAAATTTACCGCTACGAGCGCCGCGACGGGGAGCTGGCTGCAGTGGGCAAATTCCCCCCCCCGGGTCGTGAGGTGCGCGCTGTCGCCCAATACGGCGACGATTACCTGCTGATAGCGACCGGGGCGCCGGACATGTATGTCTGCGACATGCCCGGGCGGACGTTCCACCGGATGTCGCAAATGCCCGGCATCAACATCCTTTCGTTTTGCTACGGCAGTCAGGACATCCTGTGGGTCGGCAGCGACGGGCAGGGCGTCTTCCAGGTATACAACGACGGCATCCAGTTCGACAAGGTTCCCAACAGCCGGATTTTCGGCGACAGGAATTGCCCCGTGCGCGCCTTCTGCGAGGACAGCCGCGGGAACGTCTATGTCGCCACGAAAGGCAACGGCATCGGCATGTTGCGTCCCGACGGGAGCCGGGGCGCGGTCTGCGACGTATCCGGGGACTGGGTAATAATTCCGTCTACGCCCTCGCCTGGGGATTCGGCGACGACCTGTTCATCGGGCACGACGGCGCCGGGCTCGATGTGCTTTCGTGTGCCACGGGGCGCATCTCGTCCATCAAACCCGTCCCGGGCACCTATTTCGGTTCGGTGTATGCGATTTACCGCGATCCGTCGGACGGCTGCGTGTGGCTCGGGACGAACGGCTACGGGCTGATCGGGCTGCAGCTGGCCGAGTCGGGCGGGCGTTACGAAATCAGGCGGCAGCGGGTCTATGTCAACGACAAGAAGGACGCCACCTCGCTGAGCAACAATACGGTGTTCGCGATCGTCCCGGCCGGCGGCGGAAAGCTGTGGGTCGGAACGCGCGGCGGCGGGTTGAACCTCTTCGACACCCGCAGCGGCAAGTTTACCCATTACACGACCTCCTCGGGCGATTATCCGATCAGCAGCAACGACATCCTGTCGCTCTACGCCGGGCGCGACTCGACGCTCTGGATCGGGACGAGCTACGGTCTGAACCGGCTCAGCCCCACCGCAGGGGGACGGGGCGGTTTCCGCTGGTATATCGAAAAGGACGGGCTGCCGAACAACACCATCCACGGTATCCTGGAGGACGACTCGGGCAACCTTTGGCTCAGCACCAACAAGGGGCTGGCGCAGCTGAATCCTGGCGACAACCGGATAATCAGCTATTACAACAACGAGGAGTTGCAGAGCAACGAATTTTCCGACGGTGCCTATTACCGTTCGCGCGACGGCAGGATGTACTTCGGCGGAGTGGCCGGGTTCAACCGGTTCGATCCCCGCGACATCCGCGTGCGGACGTATGCCCCGGCCGTGCAGCTCAACAATTTCCTGATCAAGCAGACGCCCGTGCCCGGATTCCGTGCCGACCGCGAGATCGTCCTGTCGCACAGCGAAAACTTTTTCAGCATCCAGTTCTCTGCGCTGGAATACATCCGCAACGGCAACTGCGAATACGCCTACATCCTCAAGGGGTTCAACGACGACTGGGTGGAGATCGGCACCGACAACACGGCGGTGTTCACCAACGTGCCGCCCGGGGCCTATGAATTCTGCGTGCGATGTACCAACGGCGACAAAATCTGGAGCGACAATACCGCTTCGCTGCATATCCGGGTGCGTCCGCCGTGGTGGAACACGGTGTGGGCCTACATGGTCTACCTGTTGCTCTCGTTCGTGGTGCTGTACGTCGTCTGGTTCGTGGTCAACGACCGGATCGAGCAGCGGCGCAGGCTGCTGATGGAGTCGATGAGCCGGCAGCAGCAGAGCGACAACTACGAGGCGAAACTCCGCTTTTTCACCAGCATCGCCCACGAGTTCTGCACCCCTTTGACGCTGATCTACGGGTCGGGCGAGCAGCTGCTCGACAGTTACAGCCTCGCGCCCGACGTCGCCAAGCATGTCCGCATCGTGAAGAACAACGCGGCGCGCATGCAGCGCCTGATCGGCGAGTTGATGGAGTTCCGGCGGGTCGAGACCGGGCATTACACGCCCCGCTACGTCATGGTCAACGTCACGGAGCTGATTTCGACCATTGCCGACAATTTCAACGAGGTCAACGAGCAGCGGCGCATCGACCTGCGCATCGACTTCCCGGCGCAGGAGGTCATCCTCGTGAGCGACCAGGGGGCACTGGAGAAAATCCTCTACAACCTGGTTTCCAATGCCTATAAATATACGCCCGCAGGCGGATACATCAGCATCGCGCTGCGTGCGGAGGCCGGCCGTACGACCGTGAGGGTCAGGAACTCGGGCAAGGGCATCAAACCCGAGGACATCGGCAATGTCTTCAACCGCTTCGAGATACTCGACAATTTCGAACGGCAGGCCAACGAGGGCAAGGTCATGCGCAACGGCATCGGGCTGGCGCTCGCCAAGAGTCTGGCCGACATGCTGTCGGGAAATATCACGGTGAGCAGCAACCCCGGCGAATATACCACCTTCACCCTGTCGTTGCCCGAGGTGAGCCGCGACCTGGTGACCGAACCCGAACAGAAGAGCGTGCCCGATTATCCGCTGCCCGACGTCGAGGACATGCGGACGGGGCAGGCCCGAGAGTCGCGTGCCGCGGGGGCCTCGATCCTGGTGGTGGACGACGAAAAGCAGATCCGCGACCTGATCGCCGAGATACTCTCCGACGAATATTCCGTCATCCAGGCCGCCGACGGGACGGAGGCCATCGAGATCCTCAAACACAAACGCCCCGACCTGATTATCAGCGATGTCAGTATGCCGAACGTGGACGGGCTCGAATTGCTCGAATACCTCAAGGGCAACGAGATCACCAAATATATTCCGTTCGTGTTCCTCTCCTTCAAGAACGATGTCGAACAGGAAATCCGCGGCTACGAGCTGGGCGGCGACGGCTATATCGCCAAGCCGTTTCATCCCAAGCACCTGCTGGCCGTCGTGCATCAGATACTCAACAACCGCCTCTCGCTGAGGGATTACTACAATTCCGTGATCTCCTCGTCGGACGTCTACGAGGGGAATACGATCGACGCCGACGACAAGAAGTTCATCGTACAGCTGGCCGGGATCATCGAGCAGAACATGACCGACGAGAACCTGTCGCTGAATTTCCTGTGCGACAAGATGTGCGTGAGCCGCATGAGCCTCTACCGCAAGATCCAGGAGATCACGCAGACGACGCCGAGCGAATACATCCGCTCGGTGAAGATCAGCCATGCGACGCATCTGCTCCGGACGACCAACATGACCATCCAGGAAATCATGTTCTGCGCGGGTTTCAACAACAAGTCCTACTTCTACCGCGAGTTCGCCAAAATATACCACATGTCGCCCAGGGAGATGCGCGAAAAAGAGCGCTGAGCGGGCAAAAGTGCCGTTTCCCGGCGTGAAGATACGTTTCGGTTACAATAGTATACCTTGCAACGCCCCCGGGGGCTTAATTTTGTAGGGCAATACTAAACTACTGACATGAAAGAAACAACCGTCTCGACCTCGGGCAACGGCATTCTCGGCAGGGCTTTCTCGGAAATCCGGCATTTCGGAACCTATCCGTTCAACATGCGGATACTCCTGCTGACGAACATGCTGTATGCGTTCGTCCTCCCCGTCGTCGAGCTCTTCGTCGGCACCTACATCATGCGCAACAGCTCGGAGCTCGCCTATGTGGTGGGCTACCAGCTGGCCGTCTACACGGGCATCCCGCTCACCTTCCTGGTGAACGGCTTTCTCATGCGCCGCATCCGGATTGCGCACCTCTACTCGTTCGGCATGCTGTTGAGCGGCGTCTCGATGGCGGTGATGATGTCGCTCGAGACGCTCGACCTGGCCGGGATCGTCGTGGCGGGGCTTATCATGGGGCTTTCGTACGGCTTTTTCTGGGCCAACCGCGATTTCCTCGCCCTGAATTCCACCGACGACGGCAACCGCAACTATTACTACGGGCTGGAGAGCTTCTTCAACACCGTCGCCAGCGTCGTCGTGCCCGGCATGATCGGCGCCTTCCTTGGCGCCACGGCCGACCACAACTGGCTCGGGGGAAATATCAACCTGGCCTATAAACTGGTGACCCTTTTCGTTTTCGCGCTTACGATCATCGCTTCGGCCGTCGTATTCCGCGGCAGGTTCTCCAATCCCCCGAAGGAGCGGTTCATCTATCTGCGCTTCGATGTGCTGTGGAACAAGATGATGCGCCTTGCCGTCCTGAAGGGGATCGCCCAGGGATACATCGTCACGGCGCCGTCGATGCTGGTCATGACGCTCGTCGGGAACGAATCCACGCTCGGGACGCTGCAATCGGTCAGCGCCATCGTCTCGGCCGTGCTGCTCTACCTGCTGGGGCGCTTCGCTTCGGCCAGGCACCGGGTGCTGATCTTCTCCTCGGGCCTGCTGCTCTTCGCACTGGGCGGGGCGTTCAATGCCGTGCTCTATTCGGCGACGGGCGCGATCGTCTTCATGCTGTGCCTGGTGATGGGGCGCCCGCTGATGGATCTGGGCTATTTCCCGATCCAGCTGCGGGTCATCGACTACGTGAGCCGGAAGGAGAACCGCAACTCCTACGCCTATATTTTCGTCCACGAATTCGCCCTTTACCTCGGCCGTTTCTTCGGGTGCGGGCTGTTCATCGTCCTGACGATCTGCCTGTCGGATACCTTTGCGATCCGCTATGCGCTGCTCATCATCGGGATCATCCAGCTCGTCTCGATCGGCATCTCCCGGAACATCATCCGGGCGCTCGACAGGGCCGAGGCGGAATAGAATACCCGGCTCGGGGGCAAGAGGGACAGCCCCGGGCCGGGACGATGCGCGGAGGGGCTCCGCCGCTGCCGGAGGGTACAGGCCCGGCCTGTGCCCCCGGTATGGCGGCCCCGCCCGTATCGGGAATGCTGCCGCCGCGGAGCGGCTCCGGTTTGCCTTACTTTAAAAATTGACCGATATGGATAGGAGACAACTCATGCTGGGTACCGGCGGCTTGTTGCTGGCCGGGGCACCTTCCGGCAGGGGAGATCCGGGAGCAGGTGGCGATGAATATCGACTGGTTCCCGACGCTGCTCGACCTGTGCGGGCTGGATGCCTCGAGGATCGATGTCGACGGGGTGGGCATCGTGCCGCTGATCCGCGACGGAGCCGAAGCTTCGCCGCACGACGTGCTGCACTTCGATTTCGAGAGGCAGTGGGCCGTGCGCCGGGGCGACTGGAAGCTGATCTGCAATGCGATCGACGTGTTGCCCAACGACAGGAACAAGACGCTCGAAGGGCTGTACCTGACCAACCTGAAGATCGACCGCACCGAATCGGAGAACCTGATCGACAGGTACCCCGAAAAAGGCGCAGGAGCTGCTCGCGCTGCGCAGGGCCTACGAGGCTTCGCTGGGGAAGGACAAGGAGTAAATCCCGCCTCGCCCTCGGTCGTGGGGCGGATGCACGCCGCCACCGGGAGCATCCGGATAAAACAAGGGGAGGCCGCATCGGCCTCCCCTTCACTTGTTTGCAGCCTGCCCGGATCAGTTCGGGCGCAGTACGACCTTGCGCGTCTGCGGCTTGTTGATCTCGTAGATGGTCTCCACGAGCAGTTCCATCTGCTGCGCGCGTGCCTCGCGGACATGCGGGAGCATGAGCTTGGCGTAGTTTTCGCGGTGGATCTGGAGCCAGATGTTCTTTCCTTTTTCCGCGTCGAGCACGCTCACGGCATGTGCGTCGTTGGCGTCGAGCAGCCCCTTGTTCTGGAAGAAATCGTACTGCACCCAGGCGTAGTCGCGGAAGTTGCGTTCGATTTCCCAGCGGTATTCGTTCAGGTGCATCACCTCCATCGCCTGCCGGTACTGCGGCGTCTGCAGCTCCGCGAGGTTGATGCCTTCGCCCAGCTGTTTGCCGCTCCAGGTGCCGATCCGCTCGCCGTCGATGTAAAGCGTGTAGTCGCCTTTCAGCCCCTTGACGGTCAGCATTTCGCGGTTCATCTCCTCGATGAAGGGAACCAGCTTCGTGGCCTCGGCCTGGCTGCGCTTGGATCCCATCCCGTGCGTCAGGGTGTCGAGCGGGTAGGGCAGGGCTTCGGCTAGGTAGTCGAACGAGATTTCGCGGCCGTTCCTGTGCAGGCCGGTGATCTCGCAGTTGCCAGCCTTGAGAACCTTCGCTTTTGCCGCGTCGATTTGCACGTCGGCAACCTCCTTGCCGGCAAAGCCCTGGGCCTTGAGGAAGAGGTAGGCCATGACCATGTGGCCGTCGTTGTCGGGATGGATGCGGTCGCCCATCGACAGCGAGAACGAAGGTTGTCCGGCCTGCACGCGCCGGCCGATTTCGACCATCGGGGCGCTGAAATCCACGAACTCCCAGCCGTTGGCTGCGGCCGACTCCTTCTGGAACCCCACGACACGCTGCATGACGGCGTTCTTGCCCCGCAGCGGGGCGTTGTTCTCGATTTGGGCCGTTTCGTCGTAGGGCGAACCCCCGAGCATCACGACCCGCACGCCGTCGAGGGTTTGCAGGCGCTTCTCCATCTTCTTGAAGTTATCGTAGCACTCCCGGTATTTCTTTTCGCCGAATGCCTCGGCATTGTCGCCGTTGTACTCGAAGTAGCCCGTGTCGTTCATGCCGAAGGTTACGGTGAGCACCGTCGGACGCTTGCTGAGAGACATCGCCGTCGAGACGCTTGTACATGTCGCCGGCGGTCTCGCCGCCGATGCCGGCGTTGTACATCCGCAAATCCATGTACGGGAAGCGGGTCATGTAGTAGAGCCAGATGTAGGAGTGGTAGTGGCCGCCGTCGGTGATGCTGTTGCCGAGGAATACGGCGCGGTCACCGTCCTTGAACGGCGCTACGGTCTGCGCCGCGGCGGAAGCGCACATGCAGAGCGCCGCCGCAAGGGATAGAAGGATTCTTTTCATGGTTATGCGGTTTGTTGTGTTTTGGTGAGCGGATTTATTCGTACGAGGGCGGCAGTTGTGTCCGGCCCCAGTTCCCGGACGGTTTGGCCGAGGTCGTATATTCCAGCGTCGCGCCGTTGCGGAGCGCATCCCAGCCGATCCATGTGCTGCCGTAGGGTTTCCCGTCGAGTTTGAGCGCCGTGGTGTAGATTCGTTTCTCCGAGCCCCCGGTGATGGTGATGTCGCCGTGCTTGAGGTGGATGACCACCTTGTCGAAGACCGGGGTGCTGAGCGTGAAGCCGCCTACGCCCGGGATCATGGGGTAGAGCCCCGTGCATGCGAAGACGTACCAGGCTCCCATCGTGCCCAGGTCGTCGTTGCCCGGCAGCCCGTCGGGGGCGCTCGTGTACTGCTCGTTGAGGATGCGGTTGATGACCTTCGAGGTCTTGTCCGGCCGTCCGAGCCAGTTGTAGACCCACGGGATATGGAAGCTCGGCTCGTTGCCCGAGGCGAACCACGGGTCGTTGTACCCCGCGTCGAGGCGCACGAAGAATTCGTCGAGCCGCTTTTCGGCCGCGGCCTTGCCGCCCATCGTTTCGATCAGCCCCGCCAGGTCGTAGGGCACCATCCAGAAATAGTTTTTATAGGTCGATTCGCGCCAGTCTTCGCCGAGCGGTTTCCACGACCCGTCGGCATTGCGCGACTGCAGCCAGCCGGTCTGGGGGTTGTAGAGGTTTTTCCACGAGCGGGCGTAGTGGAAATAGCGCCAGCTGGCGAATTCGTCGCCGCAGGCGTGCAGCGCGAACTGCCCGATGGCGAAGTCCGACGAGGTGTATTCGAGCTGCTCCGAAGCGTTGTAGTACCCCTTTTCGAGGTATTGTTTCAAGCCCGGGCGCTCCTCCACGTCCTGCGATTTGGCACCCGGCACCTCGGCGTTCCTGCGCATGATCTGGAACAGCGGGAAGGGGTCGTAGTCCTGGGCGCCGAACGCCCAGGCGTTTGCGATCAGGATCGGCGTGGGGTCGCCCTGCATGATGCCGGTCTCGATGTTGGCCATCACCCAGCGGGGAAAGGCGCCGCCCGACTGCTCGGCGAAATGCTGGTGCGAGAGTACCACGTCGGACGCCACGTCGGGCGCCAGCATCGAGAGCAGCTGGATCTGCGTGCGGTAGGTATCCCAGTTGCTGAACGAGGTGTACTGCTTCGAACGGCTTCGGTGCACCCGGAAATCGGCGCCCATGTACTCGCCGTTCACGTCGCTGCATACGTTGGGGTGGATCAATACGCGGTAGAGGTGCGTGTAGAACTGGGTCGTGCGGTCGGGGTTGGTGCCTTCGGCCTCGATCAGCCCCAGGTAGTCGTTCCACCTCCGTTCGGCGGCGTGCTGCACGGCCGCGAAATCCCACCCGGCGTTTTCGGCCGCGAGGTTTGCGCGGGCGTTCTCCACCGAGACGTACGAGACGCCGATCTTGTACTGTACGTTGCGGTTCTCGGTGAGGTCGAACGTGAAGTAGACGCCCGATTCGCTCCCCTCGGCGAAACGTCCGCCGGGGGTGAGCCGATCCTCTTTCCAGATGCCTGTCGTGACGGCCCGCGCGTCGAACTCGGCGACGAAGTAGACCTTGTACGGGGTGCGTACGCCGCAGAAGTTGCCGCCTTCGGCATAGCCCTCGCAGCTTGCGGGGCCCGTGATGACGACGGCCGCGCGGTCGATCGGCGTGGCGGCGACGCCCGCGCCGATGATCACCGTGCCGAAGGCATCTCCCGCCGGGTATTCATAGCGGGCCATGCCCGTGCGCTCGGTGACGGTGAGCCGCGCCTTGACCGCCTCCTGCACGGTGGCTTCGTAGTAGCCGGCATGGCCCTGTTCGCCGCAGATGCCGACCCGGTAGTCGAGGATGTTTTCGGGCGAAGAGTCGAGTTTCCCCGTTACGGGGAAGGTCGGGAAATTACCCATGTGGCTGCACCCGCCGCCGCTCAACTGGTTGATGACGAACCCGCCCCGCTTGGCGAAATAGGTCGGCGTGAACTGTACCATGCCGAACGGGTAGGTCGCCCCGGGATAGAGGTAACCCGAGGTCAGCCCCACGCCCCGGGTGCCGATCAGCGTGTTGACCTTGTGCGCGTAGCTGTCGCTTTGCTGCCCGCAGGCGCTGCTGGCCCCGAGTAAGAGGGCCGCCAGCGACAGGGATATTGTTTTCAGGGATTTGAACATGTCCTTCGGAATTTCGGTTGTCGATCGGTTCATTCTGGTCTGGAAAGCGAGAAGGGAGCCGCATCCTTGCCCGTGCCGCGTTCCTTGTTGGGCTCGGGGCCCATTACCAGGCGCATGACGCCGCCGTCGGCGATGTCCTTGTAGGTGATGTAATTCTTGTCGAGCGGCTTGCCGTTGAGCGTCGCGGACTGGATATAGACGTTCTGCTGCGAGTTACCGTCGGCCTCGATGACGAACTTCCGGCCGTCCTCCATCGTGATGGTCGCCTTGCGGAATACGGGGCTGCCCAATACGTACTGGTCGGTGCCGGGGCAGACGCTGTAAATGCCCAGGGCGCTCAACACGTACCACGAGGACATGCCGCCCTGATCCTCGTCGCCCGGGAAGCCGCGCTCCGAGGAGTTGTAGAGCCGCCCGGTGATCTGCCGCGACCAGTATTGGGTCTTCCACGGCTGGCCGGCGTAGCTGTACAGGTAGATCATATGCTGGATGGGCTGGTTGCCGTGGGCGTATTGCCCCATGCCGGCCAGTTCCATCTCCTTCATCTCGTGGATCATGCCGCCGTAGGTGCCCGGACGGATGACGTTCGGCACGGTGAATACCGAGTCGATCTTGGCGGTGAACGCCTCGTCGCTGCCGTAGAGGTTGATGAGCCCCTGCACGTCGTGGAATACCGACCAGTTATAGTGCCAGGCGTTGCCCTCGCAGTAGGGACCGCCCCACTCGTAGGGGTCGAAGGGTGCGAGCCAGCTGCCGTCCTTGAGGCGGCCGCGCATGAAGCCCGTTTCCTTGTCGAAGACGTTGCGGTAGTTATACATCACGCGGGAGAAGATCTCCTCGTAGAACTTGTTGCCGGTCATGCGCGCCAGCTGGTAGCCGCAGAAATCGTCGTAGGCGTATTCGAGCGTCTGTGCCGTCGAGCCCATCGACTCGGGGTAGGTAACGTAGCCCAGCTGCCAGTACTCCTTCCATCCGGCACGTCCGTTGGCACCGCCCCAGGGGCCCTTGTTCATCGCCTCGTGGGCGTAGGCCTCAAGAGCCTTCGCGGGGTCGAACGTGCGGATGCCCTTGACCCAGGCGTCCGTGAGCAGCGAGATCGAGTGGTTGCCGAGCATGCCGCCCGTCTCGCCCGGTGCGGACCAGGCCGGCAGCCAGCCGCACTGCTCCTGTGCGGCGAGCAGCGCCTGCATGTAGCGGCCCTGCATCGTGGGGTGGAGGATGTTCGTCAGCAGGGAACTGCGAGCGGAACGTATCCCAGAAACCGTTGTCGGTATACATGTAGCCGGCGTGTACCTTGCCGTCGTAGGGGCTGTAATAGTAGGGGTTGCCCTCGGCGTCGCGTTCGTAGAACTTGCGCGAGAAGAGGTTGGCGCGGAACAGGCACGAATAGAAGGTGCGGATCTCCTCGTCGGTGCCGCCTTCGACCGCGATGCGGCCCAGCAGGGCGTTCCACGTCCCGGCGCCGCGTTTTTTGGTCGCTTCGAGGTTCTTGTCGGCGCCCAGTTCGCGGTCGAGCGTGAGCAGCGCCTGCTCGGGGCTGATGTAGGACGAGGCGGCCTTGGCCTGCACTTTGGTGCCGGCCTTGAAGCGCACGTAGGCCCCGTAGCCCTTGCCCTCGCCCTCGGTCATGCCCGGGAAGCGTTCGTCATGCTCGTTCTCCCAGAGCCCGTACTCCTCGAACGGCCGGTCGAACTGGATGACGAAATAGTTGCGGAAGGTCTCCGGGTGGTTGACGAAACGCTGGTTGTTCACCCACCCCGAAATCTGCCGTTTGGCGGGGTCGATCTTCATTCCGCTCATGGCGAAATAGCCGTCCAGCACCAGGTAGGCGTCGCCTTTCCGGGGGTAGGTGAAGCGCAGGTGCACGCCGCGCGTGGTGGGTGCCATTTCGGTGGTGATGCCGTTGTCGAGCGTCACCCGGTAATAGTGCGGTTTGGCGATCTCGTTGGCGTGGCTGAATTTCGATGCACGCGCGTCCTCGTTTACGACCAGCTCCCCGACCTCGGGCATGAGCGAATAGACCGCATAGTCGCTCATCCACGGGCTGCACTGGTGCGCCTGTTGGAATCCGCGGATCTTGTCGACCGAGTACTGGTATTTCCAGCCTTCGCCGTTGGGGCCGGTCTGTGCGCCCCAGGTGTGCATCCCGTAGGGCATGCCGGTCGTAGCGTAGGTGTTGCCGTAGCTCAGTTCGAATTTCGAGTCGGTGCCCTGCAGCGTGTTCACGTATTGCACGTAGTCCTGTTTCTGCGCGAAGGCGGCCGACAGCGAGCAGAGGCCGAAGAGGCCTGCCGCGGCGATCCGTCTGAGCGATGACCGCAGCCGGCTGCGGTCTTTGTTGACGGTGTTTTCCATAGGTTTGTCGTCTATTTTTAGTGATATGATTAGGTTCGTCCTGTTGTTGCCTATATGCCCCACCGGGTGTTGGGGGTGTCGCCCATGTAGAGTTCGAGCGTCCCTCCGGCCGCAATGTCGGCGAAGTCGAGGTGCGATGCTGTGTGCTCCCTGCCGTTGAGCACCGCCCGCTGTATGTAGACGTTCGAGGGGCTGTTGCCGTGCGCCACGACGGTGAATGTCCCGCCCGGCGCGTAGGCCGGGTCGAGGCGCAGTTCGATGCGGTCGAAGACGGGGCTGGTGATCTCCATCCGCGTGTCGCCCGGGCAGGCGGGATGCAGGCCCGCGGCCGCAAGCACGTACCAGGCCGACATCTGTCCGGCGTCCTCGTTGCCCACGATCCCCTCGACCTTGTCGGCGTAGGCCTTTTCGCAGATATGGCGCGTCCATTTCTGGGTCTGCCACGGCTGCCCGAGCCGGTTGAAGAGGAACGGCACGAGGTGGACGGGTTCGTTGGCGTGGTTGTAGTAGTCGTTCCAGAGCATGTCCGACGGGGTTTTGTCGAAGAACTCGGTGAGGTCGCGCAGCACGGCTTCGCGCCCGCCCATCAGGGCCACCATCCCCTCGACGTCGTGCGGCACGAACCACCCCTGCTGGTAGGGGTTGGCCTCGATGCAGCCGTACCACTCGGTCGTGCGGGCGTTCTCGGCCACGGCTCCCACGCTCCGTCGGCGCGGCGCGGGCGGAACCACCCCTTCTCCCGGTCGAAGATATTGCGGTAGGCCTGCCCTTTGGCGGCGTAGAGGGCGGCGTCTTCCCGCTTGCCCAGCTGCGTGGCCAGGCGCGAGATGCACCAGTCGGTATAGGCGTATTCGAGCGTGTGCGAAATGCACAGTTCCGAGGGGGTGTAGCCCAGCGGGTCGTTGCCGAAACGCTTCGAGGAGTTCACGGCATAGCGGTAGGCCTTCTCGACGTCGTAGCTGCGGATGCCCTTGGCATAGGCGTCGGCCAGTACCGAGAGGGCCGGGTTGCCGAGCATGCAGCCCGTATAGGCGTTGAGCAGCTCCCAGCGTTCGAAATAGCCGCGGCCGCTCTCGTCGGCCATCGTGATGAGCGAGTTCACGAGGTCGCTGACCAGCTGCGGGTTGATGATGGTCTGCAACGGCATCTGGCTGCGGAAGACGTCCCAGCCGCTGAAGATCGTGCGCTTGGTGAACCTGCCTCCCGTGGTATGGATTCTGCCGTCCGCCCCCGGGTAGCGCCCGTCGGCGTCGGTGTAGATGCGGGGGTCGATCATCGTGTGGTAGAGCGCCGTGTAGAAGATCGTCTTTTGCCGGTCGCTGCCCCCGTCGATGCAGATGCGCGCCAGCTCCCGGTTCCACAGCTCGCGCGCCTCGCGGGCAACCTGGTCGAACGCCTTGCCGGCGATCTCCGCCTCGAAATTCTTCCGGGCGCCCTCCATGTCGACGAACGAGATGCCCGCACGAAGGATGACCTGCTCGTCCTGCCGCGTCCCGAATTCGGTGTAGAAACCGATGTGCCTGCCTTCGATGCGGTCGATGCCCGTGACGACGGGCGCCGCGGCTACGCGCTGCAGGTAGGGGACGCTGACCACCTCGTCGCGCTTGCGTACCCAGTCGTCGGGGATGTCGGCGCTCCAGAACCCGTAGTTTTCCATCGGCTTGTCCACCTGCGCGTAGAAATAGACCGTATAGTCGGCCTGTCCCTCGCCGTTGCCCCAGCCGCCCGTGGCGGGGGTGCATTTCATCCACCCGGCGATGGTGTGCTTGTCCACCACCTCGATGTATTGCCGCTCGGCGGTGCCGCCGACGCGGCGTGCCAGGTCGATCTGGATGCGCGACTGTTCGTGCTCGGGAAAGGTGAAGCGCAGGATGCCGCAGTGCGGGGTCGCCGAACTTTCGGCACGGATGCCGTAGTCGGTCAGCAGGGCGCTGTAATACCCCGCGCGCGCGGTTTCCGTGGCCTTGTCGTAATGGGAACGGTAACCCCCGATCGAGCCGTCCTCCCTGCCGGCGATCTTCTGCAGCGGTCCGGTGGTCGGCATGACAAGCAGGTTGCCCAGGTCGCCGAACCACCCCACGCCGCTCATCTGCGTGAAGGCGAATCCCTCGATCGTCGTATGTTCGTAGCTGTACCCGGGGCTGTTGTCCCCGCCCGTGATGGTGTTGGGGCTGACCTGCACCATGCCGTAGGGAGTCGTCGCCCCGGGGAAGGTCTTGCCCAGTCCGTGGTAGACGCCCGCGGCGCTCGTGCTGGTGCTCGCCCCGATGAAGGGGTTCACGTAGTCGGCCGGCGAGAAGCTGCCCGTGTCGCCCTGCACGACCGCGGAGCAGCCGGTGAGCCCCATGGACGGGCAGCATAATAAGAGGAAGAGTAAGGTCTTGGGAATGTTGCGGTAGTGCATGGCTTGGTCTTATTTTGTCAGTCGAAGGGTTTTCAGTCCGAAGCGGGGCATCGCCACCTCGATTTCCGATACGCCGCCCCGCTTGCGGATGGCGCAGGCGGCCGTCGCGTTCCCGTTCAGGTCGGTCTGCTCGACCTTCGAAAGCGGGAAGGCGAACCTGATTTTCTGCGGGGTGCCGTCGCCGTCGGCGTTGAACAGGCGCACGACGATCTGCTCCCTGTCGAGGTAGGCGGCCGAAATCTCATAGCCCGTGCCCGTCGCGTCGATCAGCGAGGCTTCGTCCGCGGCGGCCTGCGCCGCAAACGTGCAGAGCAGCGGTTCGTTCCAGCGCCGGTTCTCCTCCTGGATGCCTGCGGCGTCCCATGCCCTGCGGTGGGGTACGACGGCGAACCGGATGTGCGTCGGGCCGTCGATGGGGTAGTCGCGCCCCCAGAGCCCGTTGCCGGAGTATTGCACCGTAAGTCCCAGCGGGGCGTCTGCGCCGTAGGAATAGGAAGTCGTGTGGTCGGAGAGGAGCGCCAAGCCGTAGCCGCCGTCCCGCTCCGCGAGGTCTACCCAGTGCAGGATGACGTTGTGCTTGATGTTGTCCCAGGTGGTGAAGTGGGTGTTTTCCAGCGTGCTTTTGCAGACGTCGAAAGGTGCGTCCTTATACAGCGCGGGGGCGTCGAGGGCGGCCGGGAAGAGGATGTTGAGGTTGAAACGGTCGTCGTAGAATGCCCTGTGGTTGTTGTTGAAGCCGTCCTTCTGGCGGAATGCCCCGATGCCGACATTGTGCTGCCAGTCGATCTTCAGGTCGAAACCGATCTTCCGTTCGCCCTTGCGGAGCGTGATCGTCTGCGTGAAGGGGTGCGTGTCGATCCGGCCGCTTATGCGGACGCTCTTTTCCAGCTCGTTGTCGCAGAGTACGGTCACGGTGGCCGGGGACTGTGCCGAGGAGTGGAACTGCCCCTGGTCGTAGAAGAATCCCCGCAACTCGCCGAATGCGAACCGGTGCTGCGGGTCGGCGAATTCCTTCCCGCCCTCCTTTTTTGCGACGAGGCTCGTGATGGTGCCTCCCCGTGCAGGGTCGATTACGATCCGGTACATGTCGTTCTCGAGGATGTATTCGTCCGCCCCTATCTGGCGGGGTGCGGCCGCGGCCGCGTTGCCGGATGTCTTTTTTACAGTGTAGGTCGTGTAACCGAATGCCGGGACGGAGGCTTCGAACAGGAGCCGCCGCCCGCCCGCCGTCGGGACGATGGCGTGCGGAACCCGTTTGCCTTTGGCATTTGTCACTGCCAGCTCCCCGTCGCCGAGGCCTTCGGGCAGCGTCGCCGACACCGTTTCGCGGCGGGGGCTGCCGAGCGTGTTGCAGACGCGCAGGTAGGTTGTCTGGCCGTCGCCGCCCGGTGCCGCGAAGCTTTGCAGCGCCTTGGCGATCACCCCGTCGCACAGCGAGTCGGTGGCGGCCGTCCAGCGGCGGATGTGCTGCGCCCATGTCCCCTGCCTGTTGAGCCCGTTGTAAGGTACGATCCACGAGTCGTGGTGCTGGGCGAGCATCAGCGTCCGCCAGCCCTCGTCGAGCGTTGCCTGCCCGTAGCGGTAGCCGTTCACGAGGTTGGCGATGACCCCTGCCTTTTCGGCCATGACGAGCTTGTTCTCCGATTCGCGCACCTGCTGCGCGATGCGCTGCAAGACCTGGCTGCCCCACATGAGGCTTACGCGGACATCTTCCTGCGGCATGCGGTAGTCGTCGGAGCTCCTGCCGTCGGTCACCCGTTCGAAATACTCCCGCCACGTGACGTAGACCGAGTTGTTGCGGATGCTGTCGCCTGACCCGATCCAGGGGCCGTATTTCCATCCCGCATCCTGGTAGCACATCCCCACGGGGTGGGCGATGCCGTATGCGATGCAGGCGTCGAGGTACTCCTTCTCATTGCCCCATGCCGTGGTCTGCCATACCGAGTTTTTCTGGAGCTCTTCGCAGGCGTGGCGCGGCGAAGTGAGGATCGAACTGCCGTCGGGGCCGACCCAGTTGACCAGTTCGCCGCCGTAGGGCGCCGTGTACCCGCCCCAGCAGGTATTCGGACACTTCAGGGATGCGTATTTGAACCCGTAGAGTTTCAGTATCTGCGGCAGGCAGCTGGTGAAGCACGGCTCCTCGACGGAGTAGGTGACGAACTCCACGTCGGGGAAATGGCTGCGGATCTTCCGCATGCCGTATCCGAACTGCCGGATGATGCTTTCGCCCGAGATGTTGTAGCAGTAGGGCTGGGCATAGGACGGGTTGGTGAATTCGACGCGCCTGTCGGCGGCGATCGCCTTGAAGCGGGCGTAGTCGGCCGGCGTACGCACCTCGACGGTGTCCCACGTCTCGGGTTCGATCTCCAGCCCGATCCTCCATTCGGGATGCGCGGCCATCTGGTCGGTGATGAAGCGGGTTTTCCAGGCGACCGGGTAGTGGCCGTAGACGCCCCCGTGGTATCCGTCGACGAAATAAACCCGTTGCTGGGAGCGGACGGGGGTGCCCGATGCGAGCAGGAGCAGGGCCAGGCACAGCGCCGTTATGACTTTCTGCTTCCGGCGGTACGATGTGCCGCGCCGCATATCCCCTGTCCTTCCGAAGATCGTCCGGGCTGCCTTGCAGACGGATGCAAACCCGTTGTAAAATGAGTCCATGGTCGTATTTAAGTTTGGTTTGTAGGTTTCGGAACATTGCGTAATTCCACTTTTACAAAGTAACTTAATAAAAATGTAACCCGGGATTATATCCCGGGTATGTTAGAGGTTAAAAGTAAATATACTTTTTTGGAAAGGTGTTTATAAACAGCGGTTTATGCGCTCGGATCCCGGCCGTTTTGGTAAACCGGATTGAAACCCGCCGGCCGGCCTTCCGCCGTGGTTTTTGTCCGGTTTTGTGTCCGGGATGCTGCCCCGGCCTGTTTGTGGCCCGTTTGTGGCGTGTTGTTTTCTTTTGTTAATTTGTATGTTTGCCGCAATAGTGCGGACAGCGTGGCCACACCTTGTTCGGTAAAAGCAAGCGGCAAAGATGATTTTTGCCGCTTTGTCCGGATGTCGTAAATCTTATTTTGGATAACTGTTATTTCTATTGTTCGGGTTTGAGGGGCAGGGCGGTTTCGTTTATTGGGCTATTTTCTGTTTGTAGTAGTCGAATTGTTTCCGGCAAACATTTTCCACAACGTCGCGGAGCAGTTCGACTTTCGGCATAAGCGCGTCGATATCCTCTTTGGTGACGACGAAATCATCGTTATACCGGGCTTCGACGTAAGCGCTTCTTAAAAGTTCGAACAGGCGTTTTTCTTCCGGTGTGTCGCGGAGAAAGACTTTTGCCAATTCCATTGTGTAAATCTTGCATTTCTCAATCAGAAATTCAAGGTCATGTTCCTTATGACCCTAAAGAGCGAATACCAACGGGATAGTCTTTATAAAATATTCAGTCGCTTGGTGCAACATAAAAGAGGTCATTGGATAAGTTTTTCGATCATACGCAATTTTAGTATGGAATAAAAAATCCGTTGCACTCGCAAATTTCTTGTCGTAATACTTTTGCGCCTTTTTCTCAATCTCGCAAAAATTCAGTTCGCGCGGAGTGGCTAACTGGTATTCCCCCGAATCGTAAAGTACAACACCCTGTGTGAGAATATCCGCATAAAAATAATGGCCCTCCGAAAGCGCGTTGTTTAACTTTACAATTCCTTGCAAACTTTAAGGAATTATCACAACTCGGCATAGCCGACGGACATAACTATAAAGGGTAAACAACCCTTTATACCATCGAAAACTTGGAGACTTCTTCGGAAGATGTTTAGCGCGGTATAATGGTTGTCAGTCCTTGTTATGTCCTGCTTGCTTTTTGCGAGCAGGACGACAAGGGCGCAGGACAGTTTCCGCGCAATGGTTTCTCCAAGACCTTCGATGGAAAGTTGACACCGCGCCCCTTTTTTATGCCTGTCCGGGGCGCAAAATCCAGCTTCAAATTCATCCCCTGAATTTATGGAAACCCGTGGCGTCCTGCCGTCCTTGCGTACTGTCGCCGCACCTGCGGATTGCATCCGCCCCCGAACCGGGAACGGACGGAATCGGTATGTTCCGGCGGCAAGCGCCTGCCGTGGTTCGGTGGTAAACAGGTATGCGCGCGTACCTGCGGGAGCAGCCGGGCGAGATGGATTGACTTGGCATGGTTTTTATCCGGCTGTTCTTTTTTTCGGTCTATTCAGCCAATTCCACGATTATAACCGAAATGTTATATCTTTACGCCGTCATTCAGCAAACGGCAAGGTACGTTTATTGCGTTCCTGTGAATTGATACGCCCAAAATTGTTACGCCCATTCGTCGAATTTCATAAGGCAATATTTTGGGTAGGGGGATGGGATCCGTACTCCCACCCCCGTTTTTCGAATCTTTTCCGCCCATCATATAAACTGTCCCCGCGTGCCGGCAAGGAAACCGTGGCTGATGTAGCCGCCGTATGGTCGCATGCGGCGGAGCATTCGCATGTCCCCGCGTTCGTTCGACCCTTCGTTACCGGGCGAAGTTTTCTATTGTCGCCGCGCGGGTCATGGGGGCAGTTTGTCCGTCCGGTTGGGCTATGACGGGTTCTTCTGCACTATTGCAGGCTGTAAATGTAAATGTGTATGCCGCTGCTGCGACAACATACACGTTATCATTGTCTTTTTCATGGCTGTTGTTTGTTTCGGATGAAAAACCGCGCACCGCGAAAGTGGTGCGCGGACACTTTAATCACAACCTATTTCTTCTCATTTCGCGTAAAACATTAATTGCCATAGTCTTTCGAGTAGGTCTTTCCGGTGTGCGAAACGGTTTCCCCGAAAGCCTGGGCTGCCGCGTTAAACGACGAAAGGCGATAGGACGACATGGGCAGGTTGAGGAACGCGACACCGCGTGCATTGGCGTTCTTGGCCGCCGTCGTATAGGTTTGATCTGGTTGTCCGACATCGGGCCGGTCAGGTTTACGAACAGGGGCAGGTATTGACCTTTTGCGAACGACGAATTGAACCCATAGCCGTTCAGCGAACCCTGGCAGCCCCAATCGAGATGGCTGATAGCCGTGGACGAGAGCGTACCGGTGTTACCCCAATCGAACACGCTGATCGACTTGTTGGTCTTGCCTGCCAGCGCGATAATCATGTTGCTGTACGAAGTGCTGTTAGCATAGGGATAGCCGCGGGTTCCATACTCCGCCCACTCGTCGTCAAAATCGTAGCCGTCTACGATATTGTCGTAGGCAACCAGATCATCCGTGTAAGTACCGATTTGTGTTGCGGTAAGGTTGGCGAATCCGGCACCGGTGTGGTCGCCGAGGTTGCCCATGATGACCTTGATACCTTTTGCCTGGAGCGGCGCGATGTACTTGGCGGGATTTGCGAGGATTGCGGCGTTGTTCGGGTTGTTGTAGTTGTGGACATTGCCCGATGCGTCGCCGCGGATGTTGGATGCAAAGAGAATGACGTGCGTAAAGAACGGAGTGCCGTCCGACAGGAGATATTCTCCTGCGTTGAGCGGATTGACGTCGTTTACTTCGACGTAAACAACGCGGTAGAAGTTGCCGAGCGTTGCCGCGCGGGTCATCGGGCCGGCCTGATCGGTCGGGTCGTTTGCGATGGGTTCCTCGGTCTGCTGGCACGAGGTCATCACCAATGCGGATGCAGCGAACAAGGTGCAGGCTGCAAATAAGAATTGCTTTCTCATAAAAATTAGTTTTTGTTAATAGTTTGGTTAAGATGTGAAGAATATAGGTTGAGTTAAAGTGGTTTTTACCAGTCTTTAGTGAAATTGCCGTAATTTCGATCATCCCAGGTTACGTTTATCAGTAGTATCATTCCGTCGTATTCCCAATCCCAATCGGTAACTGCGTCTGCCACTATATTGAAAGCACTTTTGGGGCCTTCTTCGTATCCTGCCGAGTTTGTCGGCATATCCCAGAATGCGAATACGTTCCCCGATTGGGTTTCGCGGTAGAGGGATTTAATAAGGGGAGTTAAAATGGGGTTTAGTTGTGCGCTTTCCTGCGTATTATTCGTTTTCAGCAGCGCGCCGCCGTATTTGGATTGCTCCAGCCCGGCGATGGGTTTGAGTTCCGCGCCGTCGGCATAGGCATCTACGACCTTATCGAAAATTCCCGACCAGGCATAGTCGATGTATTTTCCGGCTTCGATGCCGTCGTGTGCCGTAGCGAGCAGGTCGGTGCTCTCCGCGTCGCAGGCCACGGTGACGAGTTTGTCGTCGCCCAATGCTTCCTTTGTCGCCTTTATCAGTTTGGCGTAGGATGCGGGATTTACACCGGGCATACCGTCTTTGCCGTAGGACGCTTCGATGTCGAAGTAGTTTACGCCGTCCAACTTATATGTTTCCACGACATATTTAAGCTGGAAAACAAAATCAGCGGTCTGCTCGTAAATTTTCTGCATAAAATTTGGTTCCCATCAGCGGGTTCATTTCCTCGGTACGACATTTTTTTTTTGAAAGCATAGGCATCGAGCTGCGTTTCAGGTACGATCTCCCCGACCAGGATCCGGTAGTAGATTACCTGGTCTTTTTCGGACGGGGGACATGTCGTTATTGGCAACGGTCGCCCGCAGGGGCAGCAGATAGGCGCCTTTTTCGACCCCTTCGCGGCTCAACGTGACGGTAAGAGCAGGAGAGGTTTTCTCCCCTCTTGACCGTCAGCGTTTTGCCTCCTTCGAAAGTCACATTTTCCAACGGAAACAGCGTCAGTTTTGCGTCACCTTGTTTGTCTTTGTTGTATTCGTCCACAAGCGTTGCGTCCGCATCGACCGTAACCGTTACGTCTGCGGCTGCGGGCTGGGTCAGTTGGTAGAACACGGCGTCTGTGGTCGTCTGTTCTTCGCTGAGTTTGAGTGCCGAAATCTGATCGGGCGTTTTTTCCCGGCGCAGCACTCCGCCGACGTTTGCAAGGTCGTCCTTGCCGGGAATATCCCCGGCCGTGCGGGTAAAGTCCTCGGCGTCGCACGCGGCCATCGCTGCGAGCGTAAGGCAAAGTGCCGAAGTGCGCAGCAGACCTGTTATTTTATTCATGTTTTTCATAGTTCAAGATTTACGGTTTATTCTTGCTTGTTGAGCTGCGGAATTTCCACCGAGGTATTCCATTTCAGATCGGTATGCGCTACGGCATCGTTTCCGTACTGCGACCAGTCTTTGATGATGTTTCCCGACCCCTCGTTGAATTTCCAATAAGCGCGTAATTCGGGCTTCTCGGCCGGGTTTTCCACGTCGTACATGTCGCGCCAGATGTCGGCCTGCGTACGTGCGACGGACCATATGCGCACCTCTGAAATATCGCCGCAGAGCTGGCGGAAAGCGTCGTAGCTGTACCCGATGAAGAACTGCCGGGCGTCCGTTTCCGGATCGGGGTCTATGGCCCGCAGTCCGAGGTTTATGACCTTTACGGTCGGCGCTACCTGCGTCTGGCTTTGGAGTTGTCCGTTTACGTAGATGCAGGCGATACCGGTTTCCAGGTCGTATGTGAAAGCGACATGATACCACTCCTCGAGCGACAGAAGTTTACCCTTGTTCTTTTCGGGGAATTTGCCCAGGCTTACGCCCGATCCGTCTACCTGGAGCTGGTCGGCATAGAAATTCGTGTCGCCGATACGCAGCAGCAGGTGTTGTTCCACACCCATGATCGTAGAGAGCTTTTTCTTCGATGTAGGACGAGGTGGGACCTGCATAGTGGAAGTCGTGGACGCGGACGATGGCTTCATAGGTCACGGCTGTCAATCCGTTTACGCAGTCGGCGGTTCCGGCTTTGTCGAACGCGGGCACGTCTATCCAGTTGTCGGTGAGTACGGCGGCGGTCGTGATGGCCGAAGAACGGCGCACAAGATAATAGACGGTTTGGGAACCGGAGAGGGTCGAAAGTCCTCCCCCCGCAGAAACGATAGTTACCGGAAGCAACTGTGTTGCATCTATATCGAGCTGGTCGAGGTTCTTAAAATGGATGGTCAGAGGTTCCGATACGGATTTCCCGGCTTCTACGGTTGCCGTCCGTTCGGGGAACTCGTAGTAACTTTCATCGAGTACCGCATATTTCGTGTCGTGTTTGGCGTTGTAGGTGGCCGCGAGCGACGGGTCGATGCCAAATGTCACCTCGATATTCTCTTTTGCCGGGGAGATCAGCACGGCGGAGAGTTCGCGGTCGAGCTGCGTAACGGTCTTTTTAAAAGTTACGTTGTTGTCGCTCGACGTTTCGGCTACGTCGATGTATGCTGCGTTGTCGAACGGGTAACGGTTTTCATAATCCGATTCACACCCGGCCAGCAGGATAAAGGCAGCCGATACAAAATACAGATATGTTCTTCTCAATTTCATAAGGCGCATTATTTAGGGTTTGCCGGATTCAGCAGGCCGATGGCATGCTTGGTCTGTTTGTAATTTATGTAAGCGTCGTAGTAATCGTCCCCGATGTTGTAAATACCCAGCCCGGCTAACGGCCCCATTGTAATTACGCTTTTGGCGGCTTCGGCGATTGCGGGTTGCTGCACAAGGTTTTCATCCGTGAGTTTCCCGCCCGGCTCGGCCGTGATGATGATTTTTTCGAGCGCAATGCCGGCATAATCGGTCGCGTATGCAAGCTGGCTGCGGATATTGAACGTATTGACGGCATCCGTAGTCGTGAGTACGAAATAGGTGATGGCGTCGTGGCTCTCCTTTGCGATAAAGAGCGGGTTACCCTCCGCCATGAGGATTTTGCCGGTCAGGGACGACAGTTTGCTGACAATCGTTGCTGCGGCTTGGGTCGCCGCGGCATCCATAGCGCCGCCGTAACGTACCGTTACGCCGTCGAACTTATACCGGTTTACGTCCTCGATCACCTTGTCGAGATATGTTCCCAGCGCTACGGCGTCCGTAGATTCCGCGAGTGTGTTGTAATCTACGGTATAGAGGATTTTCGTGCCCTTGGCCTGCGCCTGGGGTATATCCTCGATGTCGTATTCGGTCAGGTTGCCGGCGTTTTCAAGTGCCACGATGTCGAGTGAATCGGGCAGTGAGCGCAGAAATGCCTTTTCCGAACCCGGTACGGCCGGGGCATTTGCCAGGCTTGCGTATACGATGTAGTGTTCGCTTGCCTTATACGCTTTGAGGGCTGCCAGATATGCGGCGTACTGCGCCGGATCTTGCTGGTCGGGTTTTATGATCTGCTGGTCTATCGGCTCGATGTCCGTGTCGCAGGCTGTGAAACAATAGGCCGCGGGAATGAGCAGCGCCAGAATCAGGTATTTTATAGTCTGTTTCATAGCTTCGGATTAATTTAAGGGTTTGCAGTCCCACCATGTGCGCGTGCCGCCGTTGTCGGGGCCGCCGAGCGAAGTTATCGCCGCTTCGACATTTGTGCGGTTCTCGGAATATTCCTCGGACGGGTAGGGAAGTCTGCGCATGCCGTATTTGGAATTCACCGTTCCGCCGGATTTATTGTCTTTGGCCGGCATCAGTTTCGGATAGCCCGTGCGCCGGTATTCCGCCCACGCTTCATTTCCGAGCGGAAAAATCGCAATCCATTTCTGGGTGATGATGCGTTCGAGGTTTTCTTCGAACTGTGCATCTTCTTTCCATTTGATCGTGATGCGGCTTTGCGGTAATGCGGTGTTGTTTTCGATAACGCCGAGAGGGTCGGTGTATGCTTCGGGGACGTTCGCTTCGTCGGCGATGTAATCCTCCGCACCGGCTACGCCGCGTTCCTCGAATGAAAGCCGTATGCCTTGTTCATAGAAATTCTGTGCCGATACCGCACTTCCCCAGCGCAGTTCATATTCGGAGCGCAGGAACGCGATTTCCGCTGCGTTCATCCATAAAATAGGGTCGGTGTCGGTAATGAGCATCGAGGAGCATGCCGTTACGGCCTTGGACTTGTTGGCCGGTGTCGTGCCGATGCGCAGGCCGTAATAGCCTTTCTCGGCGGCATCGCCCTCTCCGACGGTTCCCTGTGTGAACATCTTTGCCCGGCGCGGGTCTTTGTAGCCGTTCATGTAGCAGAGGATGTCGGCTCCGATGGCGTGATCCTGCCAACTGTTCCAAAGCAATGCCGTGCGGTTGAGTTCGGGCTGAAGCTTCGCATTGTCGGCATTCTCGGTGATGACCCCGTCGGCGATGGCTTCCGCGGCTTTGGCCTTTGCGGTCTGCTCGTCGATATAGGAAAGGCGCATCGCCATACGCAGTTTAAGCGAATTGGCGTATTTGATCCACTTTTTAAGGTCGCCGTTGTAAACCTGGTCGTATTCGCCGAAGGCTTCCGTACTCAAATCCCGGTTGCGCTCCAGCGCTTCCAGCGCGGCGTCCAGTTCTTTGAACATCTGCGTATATGCTTCCTGTTGCGTGTCATAGGGGACGGTCAGGCGTTCTTTTTTGTCCTCTACGATCTTGGAGTAGGGTATCGAGCCGTAAGCGTCGGCCAGGCGGTTCATAATCGCCACGCGCAGGACGTTGGCCAGGGCTACCGCCACTTCGTCGTCGGTTTTGTTGATGATGCCGCGGTAGGCGGGGTAAGTTTCGGTGATGACATCCACGAACGGCGCTTTGAGCCAGTCGGCGGTGGGATTGAACGTTGAGAATTTCGTTTCCCAGCTGTCTACCGTCGCTTCGACATATCCGCCGTAGCTGCCGCCTTCGAGTGCTTCGACAAATTGGTATAGGTGTTCTTCCGAGGGGATCACCATATTTTGCAGTTTGGTGAGTTTCGACCCCACGAGGTAGTTGTCGCGTTCCAGTTCGTCGTCTGTCGCTTCGTTCGGATTACGGTTGTAATCTTCGAAGTTGTCAAGGCATCCCGTCGATGCGCTTACTACTGCGATAAGAGCAACGGCACGAATTATTGTCTTTATTTTGTTCATAGCCGTTAGAATTTAATGTTAATATTGAATCCCAGGTTACGTGTCGAGGGCATCATGAAATAGTCCATTCCCTGATAGAAATTGTTTGTCGATGCCACGGCTTCGGGGTCGAACGGCGCTTTACAATACATCATCCACAAGTTGCGGCCTACGAACGATACGGTGATCGAACATACGTTGTGCAGCCATTTGCGGGGAATCGTGTACCCCAGCGAAAGTTCCTGGAGCCGGACATTGGTTGCCGAATAGGTGTAATACTGGGGTATTCCGCCCTGCGATGCTATGGCCGTATACCAGGTTTCCGGGTTTACCAGGCTGCGGCCGTTTACCAAAGCACCCCCGGCATCGCGCGCGGCAGCCGTTGCTTCGGACACGCCGAATAGATCCATGTTGGCTTGCGTGAGTGAATTGACGATGCCGCCGATGCGTGCCGTCACGAGGAATCCGAGGTTCAGGTTTTTCCACGATACGCTGTTGCGCCATGCGAGGTTATAGTCCGGGAATACGGAACCGAGTTTCATGTCGGGCAGGTTGTCCTCTACGACGACGTTGCCGCCCTCGTCGATCTCGATGTTGCCTTTGTCGTCGCGCCGCAGGTCGGTCGTGGAATAAAGGTCGCCCATCGAACCGCCCTCTTTGAGAATAAATTTCGCACGCCCCAGTTTACTGATCTGGAGTCTGTTCATGGTGATCGTTTCCTCGGTGATCGGGTTGTACCACTCCTTGCAAAGTTCGATGATCTTGTTTTTGTTCCAGGAGAAAGTAAACTGCGAGTTCCAATTCCAGTTTTTCCATTGGTGGTCGTATCCCAGGCTTGCCTCGACACCCGTATTGCGCACGTGTCCGGTCTGAATATAGATGTCGGAGTAGCCGGACGATGCGGACAGATTCGGATTGAAAGTCTGGTTATAGGTGTCGGCGCGATACCACGATGCCGAGAGTGTGAATCCATGCAGGAACCGGGCGTCGAAACCTAATTCCCAGGTTTTCGTCCGCTCCGGGTAAAGCTGCCCGATAGGGTAGTTCGATTTGTCGTCCCAGCCGGAAATGGTGTCGTCGTAAGGGTGTGTGGCGATTGTCAGTTCCCGCGGAAAGGGGTTTGCTACCGAAGCCCACGAAGCACGGATTTTCAGGTAGTTGAACTTCTCCGGGAAATTGAATGTACTGCTGGGCAGCCACGATACGCCGACCGAGGGGTAGAAAAACGACTTTTGGGGTGAGTTGGCAAGTTGCGACGCCCAGTCGTTACGTCCGGTCGTCGTTACGAACAGTTGCGACTTCCAGCCCAGTTCCAGGGAGTAGAAAAACGACTGCGTTTGTTCGTGCCAGCCGGTTTTCGGCGTTTTCTTCTGGCTCTTGTCGAGGTTCACGACATTGAAGATGTTGGGAGCGCCGGCAATGGGGCCATATACCGAGAGTTCGTCGAAGCGGTTGTCTTTGATCGACGCGCCGATATGTGCGTCGAGCGAGAATTTCTCTTTGAACGTCTTGCTGAGGTTGAGCATTACGTCGCCGTAGGTCTGTCGTTCTTCGCCGCGGGTTTCGGTATATTTACCTTTTTTGCTGTCCTCCAGCAGCGTGGGGTTCGATGTGGCGTACAGTGTTTCCGTATATAAACTGTTGGTGTTATCGACGCGGATACGTCCTGCGACATTCATCCAGTCGGTGATTTTATAGGTAATGCCGCCTGTGAACATATAGCGCTTACGGCTGTTTTCGCGGGGGTTGCGGTAGGCGATCCAATAGGGATTCTGCATGCGCAGGTCGCCGCCCTCGCCCTGCGGCCAGAACTGTTCATAGATTTTGCGTGCGGGGTTCCAGCGCTCGAATGCCTTTACGAGCGAAAAATCATCGCCGCGGGGAAAGAGATAAGCCGATACGAGCGGGTTTGAGTACACGCCCTGGTTTATCATGTTGCGGTCTTTCTGGATGATGTAGCTGCCGCTTACGTCCAGTGTCAAACGGTCGTTCAGCAGGTTCGACGTGTTGCGGAATGTAAAGTTATAACGATTATACTTGTTGTTGGGGATCAGTCCTTTGGAGTTTACCGCTGCGGTCGAGAAATAGATTTGGTTTTTCTCCGTACCCCCGGACAGTGTTACGGAGTTCGTCAGGATGTGACCTGTTTGCAGGAAATCTTCGGGCGAGTAGTTGTAACGTGCCGCCTGGTTGAGCGGTGCGCCCCAGCTGTGGATCGTCGAACCGCTGGCTTTGCCTTTACGCCCCGTGCCGTAGCGGGTCTGGAAATCCGGCAGGCGCAGCGGGTTCATAAATTCCGTGTTACTCGAAACCTGTATCTGTGTTGCTCCGGCCTTACCTTTCTTGGTGGTAATGAGCATTGCACCGTTCGCGGCGTCGGAACCGTACAATGCCGCGGCTGCGGCTCCGGTCATAACGGATATGGATTCGATGTCGTCGGGGTTCATGTCGGCGATGGATTCCGTTGTGCCGCGTGATCCGAATTCCATGCTGCCATCGCTGGTGAAGTTGTGCATGGGAATACCGTCGATTACATAAAGTACGTTCGAGGTCTGCATAATCGACTTCATACCGCGCATAATGACTTTGGCCGAACCGCCCACACCGGACGAACTGGTGTTGATAACGGCTCCGGCGACTTTACCTGCGAGGCTGTTTACGAAGTTTGCGGATTTCACGGTCGTCACGGCTTCGGACTTCACTTGCTGCACGGTGTAGGCCAGCGCCTTTTCCGAGCGTTTGATACCCAGGGCCGTGATCACCACGTCTTCAATCTGCTCGGCTGCTTCGTTGAGTGTTATGGTAAAAAAGGTTTGTGTGCCGATTTTTACTGTTACGGGGTCGTAGCCGATGAAATTGATATACAATTCGGCGGTTTCCACAGGTGCGGGGACTTGGAGCGAGAAAGCGCCGTCAAGTCCGGAACTTTCGCCGATGGTCGTTCCCTTTACGACCACCGATGCCCCGACAACGGGTGTCCCTTTGGTGTCGCGCACGACACCGCTGACCTTTGTGGAACCGTTGTTTGCGGTTTTCTTGTCCGGGGCTGCGGAAAGATAAATGTTCTGCTGGTAGATTTTGTACTCGGTATCCGTTCCGGCGACCATTGCCTGCAAAGCGGTATCGAGCGGTTTATCGGCGACATTGATACTGATGGTTCTGTTAATGTCTACGCCTTTATTTACGATGAAGAAATAGCTGGTCTGTTTTTCTATTTCATTCATAACCTGCTCCATGCGAACATTGTCCATCTGCAATGTTACTTTCGCGGTCTGGGCATACGCTCCCCATGCGGAGAACGTGGAGCAAATCATGAATAGAAAAGTAAACCAGCATTTAATTTGCTGAATAAATTTATTATTCATAGATTTGTAGATTAGTGGTTGTTAGATTGGTTCAAATTCTATTAGCCGCTATGCCTGCGGGTGGTTGCTACACCTGCGGGCTTTTTTTGCGACTTTGAAAATTCATAGTCTTATCTCATAGGCATTGTCGGTTTTTGTTAGATAATCTCGTCATAGTTATTTTATGTGGATTACATTGTTTTCGTCTTTCTCATATTGGAACGGGGTTATTTTCTGCAAGGCCCTTAGCGCATAGTCCAGCCCCATATTGACGGGGATTTTTCCGCGGATAACGTCGATCTGCGGAAGTTCGGCCGTTTGGATCTGGATTTTCACACCGTATGTTTTCTCCATTTTGGCGATGATGTCGGCAAACGGGTGTCCAACGAGATTCAGAATACCCTCCGTCCATAAATAGTCGTCCGTATTCTCAATCCTGGTCAATACCAGACGCTTCCCGTTTAGGCATACCTTTTCGTTCGGGTCTAATATAATCTGGTCGCCGCTTGCCAGTTTGTTGGTTACTTTGACTTTTCCCCTCAATAATGCAGTCGTGAAGTCGTGTGTCAGTTCGTCTGCCGTTACGTTGAATTTCGTACCCAGCACTTCCACGTCGCAGGCGAAAGTTTCCACGATGAAGGGATGGGCGGCATCATGCTCTACGTTGAACATGGCCTCGCCGGAGAGTTTCACACGGCGATTCCTATTGAACCGTATCGGATATTCCAGTTTTGCCCCGCTGTTCAGGCAAACGCTGGTTCCGTCCTGGAGTGTAATGTCTATACGTTGTCCTGCCGGTGCGGCAACGGACAGATATTGTTTTGCGGTATCTTCGATAATGACGGTTCTGGAAGCGTACCAACTGCCAGCGACCAATAGTAATACTGCGGCAGCCTGGGTACAGATACGAATAAAGCGCTGGCGATACCATTTCAGGCGTCTGGTCGGCAGCTGCAGATGGGGGTGGTGCGGATAAGGGACATTTGCGATAAGTGCGTCCTGCATAGACCATAATGCATTTAGTTCTTTCTGGTTGTTGGGGTCGGCATCGAGCCAGTCTACAATCGTTTTTTCTTCCTGCTCGGAAGTTTGGCCGTTTATGTACTTATATAATAATTCTTTGTCCATTTTTTTACATAGTGTGGCGAGTGCATTATGAATTTGGGCAGCCCGCAGCGAATCCATAATTTTTCCCTTGGTAATTTTTCCCGATAACGAAATTATGCTTTGTCTGTTTACAACTATATGGTGCGTGGGCGCACGACATTTACATCGAAAAAGTGCGTTTTTCGTTAAATAAATTTTCTTAAAAAAATGGTAATTTTTTTAATTATCGTATAACGCTGGAATACAGGACGATAATTAAAATGATGAGATAGTCGTTCAGTGCGATTCGCATGATGGCCAAAGCCCGTTGGATATTGGCTGTGACGTTGCGCACATTGATTCCTGTAATTTCGGCGATTTCTTGGTAAGTCTTGCCCTCGAAGCGGTTGTAAAGGAAGATTTGCCGCATGGGTTCGGGCATTTTGTTGATCTGGCTTTCGATGATGGATTTTATTTCTGCCGTAAAGGATGCTTCGGGGTTGGTACTTTCCAAAACGGTGATTTTGGCTTTGATGCTGCGGTAAGCCGTCGTATGTATTTGTTGCTGGATTTTGAGTCTGTTTTTCTGGTTGCGCAGCCATTCAAGACAGCCATGTTTCACGGATCCTAAAATATATGCCTGGATAGTCGTAGTAATATTCAGCTTGTCCTTGTTGTCCCAAAAATAAAGGAAGCTGTCGGTAACGATGTCCTCCGCGGCCATATTGTTGCGGATGTATGACCGGGCGATAATGATAAAACGAGGCTTATACTCGGAGTATAATCGTTCGAAATTTTCGAGCGTGATATGTTTATCCAGTTCTGACATGCATGTAGATTGATTCAAAGGTAAACTTTTTTATCAAAATTCAAAAATTTATAGAATGTCTGTTGATATTGGGCGATGTGAAATACCGGGCTTATTCTTTCATGCGGAACGAACCGGAGAAAAGGAGGAGGTCAAATCATATCGTTATGGACACTTTCGGTCAGACGCGTCGAGTCCGAAAGTGAAACATAAAAAAAGCACATGAATGAGTAAGGCATCAAGGGAGATTATAAAACATTATAAGAAGAAGTGTGCGAGGAAAAAATCAATAAAATTCAGGCAAGTTCGTGTTAATGAGATTGAAATGATCTCGCTGGCTTTTTATTACTCTCGTGCAAGACAGCAAACAAAAAAAAGACAACTGATTGATCATCAATTGTCTTTTTCTTTTAGTTGTGCCCAGGACAAGACTCGAACTTGCACGAACGTAATTGTTCACTACCCCCTCAAAGTAGCGTGTCTACCAATTTCACCACCTGGGCATTGTACGTATCCTTTCGGATTTCGGGTGTGCAAATATAGGGCATAAATTTTAATCCGCCAAATTTTTTCTCCATGTAATATGGATTATTCTTCCGGCAGCGGCGTCGTGGCGACGCAAACCGCCGTGCTCTACCTGCCGCGGGGGCGGTGTCGATGTCTGCGCAGGTGCCTGTGCTTGGTGGTAAAGGCGGCGGAAGCGGTTGGGGCGGAGACCTTAGCGGGTTCATTTGCCAGGCCGATACGGCGGCGGAGCTGTGGCCGAGGTCGTGGCGGAACCGCCGGGCGTGTGTTACGTGCGCCGGTGCCAGGTTAAGAAAAGAGGGGCTGTCTAACAAGTCCCGAAAATCGAAAATCACCCCTGTCAGAATAAACTCCGGCAGGGGTGAAATCGTTAAAATTGGACTTGTTAGACAGCCCCCTCGATTTAGGACGGTCTTCCGTTACTCCTTCGAAGCCGGCAGGAATACGATCATGCCGCTCGGGCGGTTCGATAAGTCGGGCAATGCGATGTCCGTTGCCGGACGTACACCCGGCGCGGTGCTGCGCGTGCCCGATACGCTTACCGATCTCTGCCCGGTGATCTGGCTCAGGGCCGCTGCCAGCATCGGCTCGCTCCGGTCGCCGTAATCCTTCAGTTCCCCGTTCCATTCCTCACACGCGGTGTCGACCGCCAGTCCGTCCTTGTTGACGGTCACCTGCTTGGCGTTGTAGCCCTGGAACGATATCGGGGCCAGTTCGTAGCTGTAATTGCCTACGGTGAATTTGCTGACCTCCATGCCGACGTTCTTGCCGTTGGTCTTTTCGCCGATGAGCTTCACCGTGAAGCCGTCCAACCCGCGCAGCGTATTGATGACGGCTTCGCTCGACGAGGCCGTGTTGCCCGTGACGAGCACGTACAGCCGGGTCATGTTCAGCGCATAATTCCGCAGGTCGACGCCATAATAGTCGCCGTAATAGAATTCGTCGAAGAATTTTTTTGCCGCCGTGTCGTACTCCTTGCCGGTCTCCCTCGCCGTTTTTTCGACCGTGGCCATGCGGCTGTCGTTGTACCGGTAATATTCGTAGACCTTGCCCTGGCAGGCCGCGCCGGCGATGCAGGTGGAAAGCATGTTCGACGAGATGACGTGCCCGCCGCCGTTGTTGCGCAGGTCGAGCACCATGTCGGTAATGTTCCCGTCCTTGAGTTTCTTGACGGCCGCGAGCAGTTCGTCGTCATAGGCCGCGTCGAAGCTGTCGTAGACCAGGTAGCCGATCCTATGCGCACCGGAGGTGATTACTTCGCTGTGGATTACCGGATTGGGGTATATTTCGCGTGCTGTGAGCGATACGGGCTGCGCGCCCTGCTTGTTTTCGGTGAGCTTGACCGTGCTTGCGCCTCCCGGGGCTATTAACGTGCCGTAGACCGAATTCAGGTTTGCGGCAGTGATGGCCGCGCCGTTGTACTGGGCGAAGAACGTGCCCCGCCGGAACCCTGCTTCCGATGCCGGGGAGTCCGGGTAGACCGACGTGACGACCAGCCCGTATTCTCCCGTAGGTTGGTTGTTGCCGTCCACAAACCTCACGCCCATCAGGCCCGCGATGCCGAAGCCGTACTCCTTCTCCTTTCCGACCCCGTGGCTTACGCCGCGCGTCGTCCCGGCGACGGCCTTCGTGAGGGGCGTCCGCATCAGGTAGGAGTAAACCGAGTAGCTGCCGTTGCTCTGCCGTTTTTTGTCGAGGTCGTTGGTCGTCATCTCCAGCAGCGTGCGTTTCAGGAAATTGTCGCTGGAACTGATGTAATCCAGCGAGAGGTCGCGCGACATTTGCCGGTATTCGCCGTTCCACAGGTAGTAATACTCCAGGATCTTGTCTACCTGTTTGTTGAGCTCGGTGTCTGCGCCCGTGCCGCCGCTGCTGCTTCCGAGCTGGGTGATGGCGAACTATGCCGCCCTCGCGTAGCCGCTCACCTGTACGGTGATGTTCGCGCTGCGCGTGCTGCCGGTCTCGTTGGCTTCGACGGTGATGTTGAGCTGCCGGTCGCTGCCCTTGTCGCCCGACGAGGTGAGTATCTTGCACCATTCCGGTTTGTCGCTCTGCGCCACCCAGTTGGCGGAGGCCTTGAACGTGTATTTCTTGGTCGTGCGGTCGGCGCCCACCGTTTCCGATGCTTTCCACGACGAGCCGGTTATGCCCGTCGTGTCGTTGTTTTTCGTGTCGTCATCGCCGCAGGATACTGCTGCCATGCCGAACAGGAGGACGGCGAACCATGTGTAGAGGATTGTTTTCATAGAGGCTGATTTTGTTATGCGGGCTAAATATAGTGTTTTTTTCGTGAATTGCTCCTATTTGCGGCGGCTGAAATCCATTTCGCCGAACAGGTATCCCGCCCCGCCGATGCGGTCGATGACGAACAGCACGTAGCGGACGTCTACGGCGATGTTGCGGCAGATCGTTTCGTCGAAGGCCACGTCGCTCATCGTCGAACGCCATGTGCGGTCGAAGTTCACGCCGACCAGCTCGCCCCGTGCGTTGAGGATCGGCGAACCGGAGTTGCCGCCCGTCGTGTGGTTGGTGGCCAGGAAGCAGACGGGTACCGTCCTGCGGCCGTCGATCGTCGTCGCCCAGCGTCCGTAGTCCTTCGTGGCATAGAGCTCGCGCAGCGCCTGCGGGATGTCGTAGTCGTAAATCTCGGGGTTGTCCTTGGCGATGATGCCGTCGAGGGTGGTCTGCGGCTTGTGGTACTCGCCGTCGGCATATTCGTAGCCCCCGACATGGCCGTAGGCCACGCGCAGCGTGAGGTTGGCGTCGGGGTAGAAGGCCCGCAGGGTGTCCCACTCGCGCAGCCCCTTGATGTAGGTCGTGTAGAGTTCGTTGAGGCGGCCGCTGTTGAGGTTGCGCAGCGACTTGGTTTCCAGCATCCAGCCGATGTGGCCGAGCATGCGTTCGGTGTCCTTGTGTAGGGCGTGCACCGCCGTGGTGTCGGCGCCCTCCCGCCACAGCGTGTCGAATACCTCGCCGGCATAGGCTTCGGGCGACCCGCTGGCGGCGACGCCGGCCAGGAATGCCGGAATCTGGTACTGCACGGGGCAGCGGCGGGCATACTGGCCGAAAAGCCATTCGAAGAGCGCCCGTTCCGTCTGCTCGCGCCGTGCGAAGGCGGCTTCGGCACGCTCCTCGGGGGTGTAGCGCTCGGGCAGCGCGCCGAGCGTTTCGCGTGTGATCTCGCGGGCGAAATAGGCGTCCGCGATGCGGGCGTATTCGGCCTTGAGGTCGGCGACGACGCTGCGGTATTCGGGTTTGTCCTGCGCCCAGGCGGCGAATTCCTGCTCATAGGCGCGTTTCGAGGCCACGGTGCCCAGGCGGCCGATGCCCAGCGCCTCGCCCTGCCATTTCTTCCATGCGTTGGCGATCGAGGCGTGTTTGGCGGCGTAATGGATGCGCAGCGCCGGGTCGCTCTCCTGTGCCGCGGAGATGATGTCGAGGCGCCCCGTGCGGATGGCGATCTTGGCCGGGTCGGAGCGCTCGGCGATGTAAGCCACGGCGTCCGAGAGGATGTACTCCTGCGTATTGCCGGGGAAGCCGTAGATCATCGTGAAATCCCCCTCTTCGACCCCGGCGGTCGAGATGGTGAAATGCCGCTTGGGGCGGTAGGGAACATTCTCGGGCGAGTAGGCGGCGGGCTTGTTGTCCTTGCTGGCGTAGATGCGGAAGAGCGAGAAGTCGCCCGTGTGGCGGGGCCATATCCAGTTGTCGGTGTCGCCGCCGAACTTGCCGATCGACGAGGGCGGCGCGCCGACCAGGCGTACGTCGTCGAACTGCTCGTAGATGAACAGAAACTGCTGGTTGCCGTAGTACATCTGCTCGACGGAGGCCTTGTAGCCCTTGCCTTCGGCCTCGGCCCGGCGGATGATTTCGGCCTTCGTTTCGCCCGCAGCGATGCGGTCGGTGACCTCTTCCATGCGGACGAGGAAGCGTACGTTGAGCTCCTTGTTGGGCAGTTCCTCCCGGCGCGACATGGCCCAGAAGCCGTTGGTCAGGTAGTCGTGTTCGACGCTCGAATGCGCCTGTATGGCGTCGTAGCCGCAGTGGTGGTTGGTGAGCAGCAGCCCTTCGGACGAAATCAGTTCGCCCGTGCAGCCGCCGTTGAACAGCACCACGGCATCCTTCATCGAGGCTTTGTTGATCGAGTAGATGTCTTCGGCCGTGAGGCGGAATCCTTTGGCGCGCATGTCGTCGATGCGCTGCGAGATGAGGCTCGGGAGCCACATGCCCTCGTCGGCGGAGGCTGCCAGCGCGAGGAGCGTACAGAACAGGGTAAGTAGCGTGCGTTTCATTTATTTGAGGAATTTGTCGAGTTCGGTGTATACTTTCTGAATCGGGAGCCCCATGACATTGTAGAACGAGCCGTTGATCTTTTCGATGGCGGCGTAGCCGATCCACTCCTGGATGCCGTACGAGCCGGCCTTGTCGTAGGGACGGCAGGCGTCGAGGTAATAGGCGATCTCCTCGTCCGCGAGCGGGCGGAACCACACGCTGCTCTTGGCGGCGAAGGTGTGCGTCCGCCCGGGGGTACGCAGCGTGACGCCCGAGACCACCGTGTGCCGGCGCCCCGAGAGGCGGCGGAGCATCTGCGCGGCCTCTTCGCGGCCGAGGGGCTTGCCGAGCACCTCGCCGTCGGAGACCACCACCGTGTCGGCCGTCAGCAGGATTTCATTCGGGGCCAGCGCCGCCGGGTAGGCTTCGCTCTTGAGCCGCGAGAGGTAGAGCGGCACCTCTTCGCCGGGCATGCCGGCGGGGTAGACCTCCTCGCATTCGTATTTGGGGGCGAGTTCGTACGGGAGCCCGCAGCCCGTCATCAGTTCCCGCCGGCGCGGCGACTGCGATGCCAGCAGCAGGCGGTAAGGTTTGAGTTTGTCTTTGAGCAACATGGTTATAGCGTGTTTTTAGTTTTCATGTGTCTTTGTTCCCGTTCCGTTCCCGGGTCAGCGGATGTCGAAATTGAGCAGTTCGCGGCCTTCGAGCACGGCGCGCAGGTTGTCGCCCGGGCGTACGGGCCCCACGCCGGCCGGCGTGCCCGTGTAGAGCAGGTCGCCCATGCGCAGCGTCATGTACCGCGATACGGCGGCGATGATGCGGTCGACAGAGAAGAGCATCCCGGACGTGTCGCCCCGCTGGCGCGTCTGCCCGTTCACCTCCAGCGTGAAGTGCAGGGACTGCACGTCGCCGCCCAGCTCCTGCAAAGATACGAATTGGGGCGAGAGGGCCGCCGAGCGGTCGAATGCCTTGCAGCGCTCCCACGGCAGCCCTTCGGCGATGGCCTGCCGTTGCAGGTCGCGGGCCGTGAAGTCGATGCCCAGCCCCACCTGGTCGTAATAGCGGTGCGCGAAACGTTCGGCGATGCCCTTGCCTACGCGGTTGATGCGTACGACCAGCTCGCATTCGTAGTGCACCTCCTGCGAGAAGGCGGGGATGTAGAACGGGTCGTTGTTGCGCAGCAGCGCCGTGTCGGGCTTGAGGAACCAGGCAGGCTCCGGCGGGCACGGCGTGCCGCCGCCGACCTGGCGGTCGAGCTCCTCGGCGTGTGCGGCATAGTTGCGTGCTATGCAGATGATTTTCATGGCGTTGTCTTTCGTTATTTTCAGTTGTGGTCGTACCGTTGTGCCCGAACGAGCATCCAAACGACGTAAGGCAGCAGGTAAATTACGTAAATCACTGCCAGCGTGTCCGTCTGGCCGGTCAGTTCCAGGACGACCGTAAATAGGATCCATAAAGCTCCCATAATCACGAGGTGGCGCCGCATGAACGAAGATAAGCCCCCGATGTCGACGTTTTTCTTCTTTGCGGGCGGCATGGTGTTGTAGCCCGCGATCAGCATCGGGAACCGCTTTACCAGCAGGCCGACGACGATCAGCAGTACGCCGCCGAGCAGGAGTATCGTGAAATCGTCCATAACTTTTGGTTATTTCGTTTCCGGTGCGCGCAATTCCGCGACCATCCGGGCGGCGAAACGGTCGCTGGCGCCCGGGCCCCCGATAACCGTACGTAATTCGGCGAAGTCGGCGAGCATCCGTCCGCGTTTCTCCCCGCCCGCGACGATCGCCCGCAGCTCGCGTTCGGCGCGCGTGGTGTCGAGGTCGGACTGAATGACCTCGGCGACCGCCTCGCGCCCGAGGTTGAGGTTCACGAGCGACACCCAGGGTACTTTCAGTACATAGGGCCGGAGCCTGACCTGGAACCAGAGCGTGCGGTAGACCACCACTTCGGGGATGCCGAGCAGCGCCGTTTCGAGCGTTGCCGTCCCGGACGTTACCACGGCGGCTTCGGCCGCGGCGAGCGTCTCGTAGGTCTGGTCGCAGACGTAGCGGATGCCGCTGCCGGCCATATACTGTTCGTAGAGCGCCCGGTCGAGCCATGCTACGCCCGCCACGACGAACTGGCGCTCGGGGAATTTGCGCGACAGGTCGGCCATCAGCGGCAGGTTGTCGCGGATCTCGCCCCGGCGGCTGCCGGCCAGCAGGGCGATGATCGGCCTGCGGTCGAGCCCGTGCCGGCGGCGGAACTCGTCGGGCGAGGGGAGCGAGGTGCGCCGGGCCTCGATGGCGTCTACGAGCGGGTTGCCTTCGAAAATCGGTTCGACGCCGTGCCTGGGGAAGTAGCCGCATTCGAAGGGGAAGATGACGAACAGCCTGTCGACATAGCGGCGGATGGCCTTCACGCGCCACTCGCGCCATGCCCAGACCTTCGGGGCGATGTAATAGAAGGTGCGGATGCCGTGCTCTTTGGCCCAGCGGGCCATCTTCATGTTGAAGCCGGGGTAGTCGACCAGGATCAGCACGTCGGGGGCGAATGCCGCGACGTCGGCCCGGCATTCGCGCATCTGCCGTTTGATCGTCCGCAGGTTTTTCAGCACCTGCACGATGCCGAAGAACGAGGTCTCCCGGTAGTGTTTGCCCAGGTTCGCCGCGCCGCCCGCCGCGGCCATCAGGTCGCCGCCCCAGAAGCGCAGCCGTGCTTCGGGATCGGCTTTGAGGAGTCCTTTTATCAGATTCGAGCCGTGCAGGTCGCCCGAGGGCTCGCCGGCGATGAGGTAGTATTTCATTGCGTTGCGTTTAGCGGTAGGGTTTGTAATTCAGCGGGGGTATCCAGGAATCCGAGCAGGGTGTCGCACTGCGGGATGCCGTAGCCCGTTTCGAGGTCGGGCGCTGCGCTGCGGGTGCCCGAAGCGTGCAGCAGGCGGATCAGCTCGCGGCGTTTCATCGGCCTGTACCCCATGAGGGCGGCACACAGCCCCGTGACCACGGGCGTCGAGAACGACGTGCCGTTCGGGGAGTCGTACACCACCAGGTCAGGCTTGACGGGGTGCGGGTAGTAGCCGGTGCCGCTCTTGCCCGAACGCCCCGTGCCTTCGAGTCGGCCGCGCCGACCGTGACGGCCTCGGCGACATCCCCGGGGAACGAGATGTGGCGCCATTTGTTTTTCCCCTCGTTGCCGGCGCTTTGTACGACGACCATGCGCGGGTGCGCATCGAGCAGGCTGTCGAGAAAACGCGAGCAGAGCGCCGTGCGGCCGTCGAGCATCTGCGGCGTATAGCCGTCGAAATCGTCGAATACGGTATAGCCCAGCGAGATGTTGACCACGTCGACCTGCCGCTGTGCGAGCCAGGCCAGGGCCCGGCACAGGCGGCGTTCGTCCTCGCGCGGCTCGCCGTGCTCGAGGTCGGATTTCACCAGGTAGTAGTCGGCTTTGCAGGCCAGCCCCAGCAGGGTGTCGTTGGAGAAGCCCCCGATGTTCCGTGTGACCCGGGTGCCGTGGTCGCAGTCGTCGCGGAAGAATCCCGTCGTGTCGCCGTCCGTCAGGTCGAGGTAGTCCGCGACCCGGAGACGGCGCGTGAAGCGGTCGTCGCGCAGCCCGCCGAAACCGGCGTCGACCACCCCGATGCGGATGCCCTCGCCCCGGGGTGTGAGCGAATCGAACCGCGGCCCCATCATCTGCCCGATGGCATGCGAATAGGTGTGTGCGTAGCAGGAAGTATAGCTGCGCCTGACCTCCCGTACGAGGTCGTAGATGCCGTAGGCGGCGAGCAGCAGGACGGCACCCCAGACGATGAGCGAAGTCTTCCGTTTCATGGCATTCGCTTATTCGCCCAGCAGGTCGGGCCGCAGCTGCCGGGTGCGTTCGAGGGACTGTTCGTCCTGCCACCGGGCGATCTGGGCGAAGTTGCCCGAAAGCAGCACGTCGGGAACCCTCCAGCCGCGGAACTCGGCGGGGCGCGTGTAGACCGGAGGCGCCAGCAGGTTGTCCTGGAACGAGTCGGTGAGCGCCGAGGCTTCGTCGCCGATGGCGCCCGGGATGATACGCACGACCGAGTCGGCGATGATGCAGGCCGCCAGTTCGCCGCCCGTGAGCACGTAGTCGCCGATCGAGATTTCGCGTGTGATGAGGTGTTCGCGGATGCGGTGGTCGATGCCCTTGTAGTGGCCGCAGAGGATGATGATGTTTTCGAGCGTCGAGAGGCGGTTGGCCTCGTGCTGGTCGTAGCGGACGCCGTCGGGCGAGGTGTAGATGATCTCGTCGTAGTGTCTCTCGGACTGGAGCTTCTCGACCAGTTCGAAGACCGGTTCGCACTTCAGAACCATGCCCGCCTCGCCGCCGAAGGGGTAGTCGTCGGTGGTCTTGCGGCGGTCGTGGGCGTAGTCGTGGAGGTTGTGGACGACGATCCGGACGAGCCCCTTCTCCTGCGCACGGTGCAGGATCGACTCGTTGAGGGGCGAGGTCAGCAGTTCGGGTACGACGGTGAGGATGTCAATGCGCATGTCTGAATATGATGTCTTTGGTCGTGTCGGGTGTAAGGGGTATTTCGCGGCCCCGGTCGAGGGTGAAGCCCGCGTAGCCGAGCGTCGTGAAGAGCGCGACGATCTGCGGGCGGTTTTCACCGCCGGTCTCGATCAGCACCGTGGGGCGGAAGCGTTCGAGCAGCGGGCGCAGTTCGTTCATCACCACGACCTCGTACCCCTCGATGTCGCACTTGATGAAATCGAGGCGCCCCAGGCCGGCGAAGAGTTCGCTGCCCCGGCGCATCCGGGCCGGGAACTCCGCGGCGGCGGACGTGCCGCCGTCGTTTACGAAGTTCTGTCCCGTGCCGAAGTAGCCCGTCGCGCGCGCCGAATCGTTGGCCATCGTAACGGCCTTGTCCTCGGTGCCGAGGGCGTAGGGGAGGATCTCCACGTTGGGGCAGCGGCGCAGGTTGCGGCGCAGCACGGAGAGGATCGGCGGCACGGGCTCCACGGCGTAGACCCTGCCCACGCCGCCGGCCAGGCGGGAGAGCGTGCGGGCGTAGTAGCCGAGGTTGGCGCCGATGTCGATGGCCGTGTCGCCCGCGTGCACGAGCTGCGGCAGGTGGTAGACGTATTCCGTGGCGGGGGCGTAACGCCCGATGCCGAGCCGCTGCCAGAGGAAGAACATGCGGCTCACGGCGCGCAGGTATCCTTCGAGCGGCAGGGTTTTATAGAGGATTTTATGGATCAGTGTCTTCAAGGTCGGTTCCGGGTTTTATTGTTTTAATCGTTGTTCGATCCAGTTGCGGTTTTCGAGGCCCAACCGGGTTTCGGCGAGGTCGAGGAAAGCCGGGGTGTCTGCGATGCGGGCCCGGATCACAGCCGCCAGGAAGTCGAAGAAGGGTTCCTCGCCCACCCGGACGAGCAGGTCGGCCAACAGGACAGATCCCTTCTCGTAAAGTGCGGTGTGCGCTTCGCGGTCGGCCCGGTCGATCCCCCAGATCGGACGGATGCGGCGCGTCTTTTCGCGGTACATTTCGACGCGCTTGGCGTAGGCCTCTTCGCCGCGGGCGTGGCGTATGTATTGCAAAGCACTGAATTCGGCAAAAGATTCGTTCAGCCAGTCGTGCCAAGATTCCACCGGAGCCTTGTTCCACCAGAAGTGGCCGATTTCATGGGCGGTATTTCTGAGTATATATTCGTTGAAAGACCCGGAATTGAGCGTAATGAAGTTTTTGCGGCTGTAACCGCCCGAAGTGCCGGAGGCTGAAAGCGAGAACTTTATATAGGTATTTTCCTCTCCCGCGATCTTGTAAAGCCGCCGGAAGAATTTCAAGGCGTCGTAGCTGCAGTTCAGCGCCGATTCGGCGTCGGCATCCGGAAAATTCGTGTAGATGAATTCTATGGTGGTGCCGTTGTCGCTCATGCGGCGGCTTTTCAGCATGGGTGAAGCCAGGATAACATTGTCGAAATTCTCCCAGGGTTGCTCCATCTCCCACATCCCTTCGTCTGTGCGGGAAATAATACCTGAGCCGCTCACCGTATAGCCGTCGGTAATGCCGATCCGCAGGTGCGAGCGATCCGCCGAGGTGCCGTTGCAGACAGGATACCATCCCGTATAGTAACCAAGTTCAATCCAATGGTCATTGAATGATTTTGCAGGGCCCTGCACCTCGTGCATGTCGAGCGTGTAGCGGGTGCCGATGCGGCAACGGTCGGGGCTCCTGGCCGGCCGGTAAAGGGTCAGGGCGCGTCCGTCGGGAATGAACCGGGTGGGTGCGGGGGCGAGCGTATCGAAACGGTAAGCCGCTTCATGGCCGTCGCAGCGCATCGTGTCGATACGGGCGTGGCGCCACAGCACCAGTGCGATCGAGTCGCTGCCGAGGAAATTGACATCGAACGACCCGCCGACCGTGACCCGCCTCTCCGGCACGTCGATCCGCACGGTCAGGTCGTAGCAGGCCACGCGCGGGGAATCCTGCGCCCGGAGTGCCGGGGCGGGGAGCAGGCAGGCTGAAAGACAGGTGATCGCAATACGCAGTTTCATGGCGGGCTAATCCTTATAGTTCACTTCCTCGTTCAACACTTCGACGATGAAGGGGTTGTAGAGCACTTCGTGGCCGATGGTCGACTCAGGCCCGTGGCCGGGGTAGACGTGCACCTCGTCGCCCAGCGGGAGCAGGATGTCGAGGATCGAGCGCATGATCCACGAATAGTCGCCTCCGGGCAGGTCGGTGCGCCCGATCGACTCGCGGAAGAGCGTGTCGCCCGTGAAGAGCGATTTGGAGTCCGGCTCGTACAGCGCCACATGGCCGGGCGTATGGCCGGGGGTGCGGAGCACGCGCAGGACGGTGTGCCCGAAACGGATTTCGGGCGTCGTGTCGAGGTCGGTGTCCACCGAGGGCATCTCGCCGACGGGCACGCCGAAGATGCTGCCGCTCGTCGAGGCGTTGTCCAGCAGGAAGGCGTCCTTGAGCGACATGGCGAACGGGATGCCGTAGCGTTGTTTGAGGTGCGCGACGCCCAGCGTGTGGTCGAAATGGCCGTGGGTGTTGACCGCCAGGACGGGTTGGAGCCCGTGCTCGGCGATGAAATTGTCGAGCGCGGCGTCCTCGCGCGGGTTGCTGTTGCCGGCGTCGATGACGACGGCTTCGAGCGTGTCGTCCCAGACGACATAGGTGTTTTCCTGGATAGGATTGAATTGCAGGCAGGCTATTTTCATGGTGCTGGCGTTTTTTTGCGGTTCCTGTTTCCGGAAAGACAGTGCGGGCCGGATGCCGGCTGTCTGCCTGTCTGAGCGGAGTATATTTCCTGCAAATATAGTGATTTTTTGCGGGATTTTACCTATCTTTATGACCCGAATAAACTCTCTTGGGATGAAACGATTGGTTACTTTGTTCTTCGTGCTGGCCGTGTGCGGCACGGGGGCGGTGGCGCAGGAAGGCGCCTATAAGACGGTGAAGGACATTGCCTACCGCGATGCCGCGGGCGATGGGAACATCGACACGATGTGCCGGCTGGATATTTATTATCCGGTCGGGAAAACCGGCTTTTCGACCGTGGTGTGGTACCACGGCGGCGGGCTGACGGGCGGACGGCGCGAGATCCCCGAGGCATTGAAAGACAAGGGCCTGGCCGTGGTGGGCGTGGAGTACCGCCTCTCGCCGACGGTGAAGGTCGCCGACTGTGTCGACGATGCGGCCGCAGCGGCGGCATGGGTGGTGAAGCACATCGCCTCGTACGGCGGCGACCCCGGGCGGGTGTTCGTGGCCGGGCATTCGGCAGGGGGTTACCTCACGTCGATGATCGGGCTGGACAAGCGCTGGCTGGAGCCCTACGGCATCGACCCCGACACGGCGTTCGTGGCGCTGATCCCCTACAGCGGGCAGGTGGTGACCCATTTCGAACGGCGCCGTGAACTGGGGCTGCCCGATACGCAGCCGCTGGTGGACGACATGGCGCCGCTGAACTACGTGCGCCCCGACTGCCGCCCGATGCTGATCCTTTCGGGCGACCGCGAGCGGGAGATGCTGGGGCGCTACGAGGAGAACGCCTACTTCTGGCGCATGATGCGCGTGGCGGGGCATCCCGACGTGCGGATCTGCGAGTTCGACGGCTTCGACCACGGTAACATGCCGCAGGCCGGGCATTTCGTCGCGGTGCGTTATATCCGGGAAATGGAGCGGAGAATGGATCGGTAGTTGCGGGGAGGACGGGTATGAAAATGAACAGATATACGCTTTGCATGGCTGCGGCAGCCTTGTTCGCCGTGTTGGCGCTCACGGGGTGTTCGTTGCTGAAGGTGGCCGTGGCGACGGGGGATCCGCTGTCGAAGGAGGAGATGAATATCCGCACCATGACGCGCGGTTTCTATTACGACATGGCCTCGGAGGTGTCGCGTACGGCCGACTCGATCGCCGCTGCGGCGCCCGACATCGCGACGCGTGTGGCAGCCGTGAGGTGGAAGATACGTGCCACGCGGGCCGGGGTTTCGGCCGCCATGCAGGGGATTCCCGACGTGGCGCTGGCCGACATGTGGATACTCTGCCGGCGGATGGACGAAGGTTTTGCGGCTGCGCCCGACTCGCTGCTGTTCGGGGCGCAGAGCGACCTGGCACGCGATGCCGCCGCACGGCTCGACCGCCGGGCGGCGCGGCTGGCGCGGCAGGTGCTGGCGGTCGACCGCTACGGCCTGATGGAACGGTTCGTGGCGGATTATGTACGCGAGAACCCCGCCGACGGGGAGATGGAGGGTTCGAATACGACCCTCGCATGGATCGAATTCCTGCGTGCGAACGGCATCGAGCATGCCTATGCCACGGGGTCGATCGCCGAAGTGCTGGCCGACGTCAACGACCGCGTAAGCGGCCAGACGCAGCAGCTGGCCAACAGCGTCGGCTGGTCGAAGGATCTGATCGCGATGCAGTTGCAGCAGGACAGTATGCGCCTGGAGGTGGGGGCCCGCCTCGACTCGCTGGAACGCAATTTCACCCGGATCGTGGTCGTCGCGGAGCACCTGCCCGAAATTTCGGACAAGGTGCTGGAGGAGCTCAACAAGCAGGTTACGCAGCTGATATATACGATGAATTACAGCCTCGACAACGCCTTCGCCAACTTCGACCGCCAGCGCGACGAGTTGCAGCGGTATGTGACCGCCGAGCGGCAGGCGCTGGTCGACCAGCTGCGCGAGTCGGCCGACGGCGTGGTACAGAGGACGCTCGACGCCGTGCCGGGACTGGTCGGCAAGGTGCTGCTGTATGTGGTGCTGGCACTCGTGGTGCTCATCGGCGGGCCGTTCGCCCTGGGGTTTTGGCTGGGCGGCGTGCGCGAGCGGGGTCGCAGGAAGAGGGAAAAGGGCGCGTGACGGCATATTGCAAGCGGGGCTTGCATCTGCGCTCGGCTTGCACTATCTTTGCCTCAAAAGGAATTTCGGCTTAGACAGGCGGCGCCTCGGCATATTGCAAGCGGGGCTTGCATCTGCGCTCGGCTTGCACTATCTTTGCGGCAAAATCAGGATTATGGCCCGAAAAAAAGCAAATTACCCCCTCGTCGAGGGGCTCGAAATAACGACGCTCGCCGCCGAAGGCAAGGCGATGGGACGCTGGAACGACGTGGTGGTGTTCGTGCCGCTGACCGTGCCGGGCGACGTGGTGGATGTGCAGATACGCTCCAAACGCCGCCGGTTCATGGAGGGGTTCGTCGTCCGCTATGTGAAGAAATCGCCCCTGCGCGCCGAGGCCTTCTGTGAGCATTTCGGCGTCTGCGGCGGCTGCAAGTGGCAGAACCTTCCCTACGAGGAGCAGCTGCGCTTCAAGACCGGGCAGGTGCACGACCAGCTGGCCCGCATCGGCAAGATCGCCCTGCCCGAAATCGCCCCGTGCCTGGGGTCTGCCCGGACGCAGTTCTACCGCAACAAACTCGAGTTCACCTTCGCCGACCGCCGCTGGCTGACGCGCGAGGAGGTCGAGGGCGGTGCGGACATCGGCGCCGCGCCCGCGCTGGGGTTCCATATCCCCGGCATGTTCGACAAGGTGCTCGACATCCGCAAATGCTGGCTGCAGCCCGACCCGTCGAACGACATCCGGATGGAGACCAAGCGTTTCTGCGTCGAGAACGGCTATACGTTCCACAATGCCCGCGCGCATACGGGGCTGATGCGCAACATGATCGTCCGCACGGCCTCGACGGGCGAGGTGATGGTGACCGTGGTCTTCGGTGCGGACGACCGCGAACGGATCGCGGCGCTGCTCGACCATCTGGCGGCCGTGTTCCCGCAGATCACCTCGCTGTGCTACATCGTCAACACGAAGCTCAACGATTCGGTGGGCGACCTCGATCCGGTGTGCTACAAGGGCAAAGACCATATCGTCGAGGAGATGGAGGGGCTGCGTTTCAAGGTGGGCCCCAAGTCGTTCTACCAGACCAATTCCGCGCAGGCCTACGAGCTCTACAAGGTGGCGCGCGAGTTCGCAGACCTGAAACCCGAAGACGTGCTCTACGACCTTTATACCGGTACGGGCACCATCGCCAATTTCTGCGCCGCGCACTGCCGCCGCGTAGTGGGCATCGAGTATGTGCCTGAGGCGATCGCCGACGCGAAAATCAATTCCGAAATCAACGGCATCGGCAATACGGCTTTCTATGCGGGCGACATGAAGCAGGTGCTCTGCGACGAATTCGTGGCTGCCAACGGCCGCCCCGACGTCGTCATCCTCGACCCGCCGCGGGCGGGCGTCGACGAACCGGTCATCGGGGTGATCCTGCGTGCCGCGCCCGAGCGGATCGTCTACGTGAGCTGCAATCCGGCTACGCAGGCGCGCGACCTGGCGCTGCTCGACGCCGATTATCGCGTCGAGGCTGTGCAGCCCGTGGACATGTTTCCCCATACGCACCATGTCGAGAACGTGGTGAAGCTGGTGAGGAGGTGACCCGGAAGCCGCTCCCGGGATCTTTTTCGTCCGGGCGGAGAAACCGAGATGGCAATAAAAGCAGGCGTGCGGCGTTTTTATTAATGCCGCGCAGGGAGCCGCGTCCGGAAAAACAGACCGGGGCGATGCAGTATCCTGCGGTTTTGGCGTTTTATTTGTAAGACAGTTACCTAAAAAAACGGAAAACATGAAAAAACTGATTTTAATTGCGGCGGTGGCGCTGATGGCACTTCCCGCGGCGGCACAGGTGCAGGAGGCATTCCCCAGCTATATTCAGGTCAACGGGCGCGCCGAGAAGGAGATCACGCCCGACGAGTTCTACCTCTCGGTCATCATCAACGAACGCGACTCGAAAGGCAAGATTTCGGTCGAGAGCCAGCAGCGCGACATGATCGCGGCGCTCAAGCGGCTCGGCGTGAACGTCGAGAAGCAGCTCAAGGTGGCAAACCTGTCGAGCGAGTTCTTCAAGAAGAACACTTCGGTGGCGACGGCCAAGTACCAGTTGCAGCTGGGGTCGGCGGCCGAGGTCTCGAAGGTGTGGCAGGCGTTGGACAACCTGGGGATTTCGAATGTCTCGATCCTGAAGGTGTCGCATTCGAAGATCGACCAGTATAAGGAACAGGTGCGCGTGGAGGCCATGCAGAATGCCAAGCAGAGCGCGCAGACGCTGGCCCAGGCCATCGGGCAGAATGTCGGCAAATGCTTCTACATCTACGATTCGAACAACAACGTGATGCCTGTCTTCTACGACAACATGGCCGTGATGCGCAGCGCCAAGGCGGCCGGTATGGCCGAGGATGCCGCAGCGGACGAGCCGCTCGACTTCAAGACGATCAAGCTGCAGTACAACGTCCAGGCGAAATTCGTGCTGGAATAGCCGTCCGGCAGCGTATGTCGAAGAGGGTGTCCCCGAGGGGCATCCTCTTCGTCGTCCCCGGAGATGCGCTCCGCGGCGGGAAAAACACCCCGGTTGTTGGACGATTGCGAAATTTATATTATCTTTGTTTACTTTGCCCCTAAAAACAGGAGGAGTTATGGAAAAGCAGTTCTGTTTCAACTATGAGCATTATGCGGCCCTCGAAGGGCTTCCGGATGCCGACCGCAAACTGGTCGCGGAGGCCCAGCGGGCCACGGAGAACGCCCACGCGCCCTATTCGCATTTCCAGGTCGGGGCGGCGGCGCGCCTGCGCAGCGGGAAGATCCTCTACGGAAGCAATTTCGAGAGCGAGGTGTATCCCGCGGGACTTTGCGCCGAGCGGTCGCTGATGTTCTATGCGCAGGCCAATTATGCCGACGATCCGATCGAGACGCTGGCCATCGCTTCGAATCCCTCCGCGCGCGAGTGCTACCCCTGCGGCCAGTGCCGGCAGGTGATGGTCGATGTCGAACGCCGCCAGGGCTCGCCCATGCGGGTCATCATGAGCGGAAACGGTACGGCTACCGTCGTGGATACGGCGGCACGGCTGCTGCCCTTCACGTTCGTGCTGTGAGAGGGAACCGTCAGACTCAATACCCCGAACATGTTTACACCGGAAGATATTCTCTACGAAGACAACCACCTGCTGGTGGTGAACAAACACTGCGGAGACTTGGTGCAGCCCGACCCGTCGGGCGGGAGTGCCCTCGAAGACCAGATCAAAGCCTTTATCAAACGCCGCGATGCGAAGCCCGGCGAGGTGTTCCTCGGCGTGGTGCACCGCATCGACCGTCCGGTGAGCGGCGCGGTGCTCTTCGCCAAGACCTCGAAGGCCCTCACGCGGCTCAACGAGATGATCCGCGAAGGACGCATCCGTAAGATATACTGGGCGCTGACCGAGCAGGCTCCCGATCCGCTGAGCGGCGAATTGTGCCACTACATCCTGCGTGACGGGCGTGCCAACCGTTCGCGCGCCTGCGATGCGCCGAAGGCCGACGCCAAGCAGGCGCGGCTGCGCTATGCGACGCTGGGCGCGGGGACGCACTATACGCTCGTGGAGGTGGAGCTGCTGACGGGGCGCCACCACCAGATACGCGCCCAGCTATCGAAGATCGGGTGCCCGATCCGCGGCGACCTGAAATACGGCGCGCGGCGTTCGCTGCCCGGGGGCGGCATCTCGCTCCACTCGCGGAGCGTCGAATTCGAGCATCCCGTGCGCCATGAGCCCGTGGGGGTCACGGCGCCCGTGCCTGCGGACGACAACCTGTGGGCTTATTTCGAAAACCGTTGACTGCCTGGAGTATGCGCATACTGATACAACGTGTGAAGAGCGCTTCCGTCACGATCGGCGGCCAGCTGCGGTCGCAGATCGGGGCGGGGCTGCTGGTGCTGCTCGGCGTGGGCGCGGACGATACGGACGAGGATGTCGAGTACCTGGCGGGCAAGCTCGTCCGCCTGCGGATCTTCGACGACGCACAGGGGGTGATGAACCTCGATGTGAGGCAGGTCGGCGGCCAGGTGCTGGTCGTGAGCCAGTTCACCCTGCTGGCCTCGACGCGCAAGGGCAACCGACCGTCCTATATCAAGGCGGCGCCCGAGGCGGTTTCGCGCCCGATGTACGAACGCTTCGCGGCGCGTGTCGCGGAGCTCTTGGGGCGGGAGGTGGCCACGGGCCGCTTCGGCGCCGACATGCAGGTGGCGCTGGTGAACGACGGCCCGGTAACCATCTGGATAGATTCGAAAATGAGGGATTGTTAACCAAAAAATAGCATGAAGAGATTTTTAGTAGTTTTGTGTGCGGGGATGGCGGCGTTTTTCGCCTCCTGCAACGACGAGGAGACCGGAAAGGAGAACAAATGGTTCTTCGCGCCCGAGGCCGGGGTCTCGGGGACGACCGTGGAGGTGTCGTGCCGGACGAAATTCGGCGACGGCGTGCTTTCCTCGGCGCAGGCGGGATTCGCCTATGCGCCGATCCGCTCCGACAATACGGGGAGTTTCACGGAGACGACCGACGTGACGGTCGACGGGCAGGTGATGTCCTGCCGCCTGACGGGGCTCGATGCCGAGACGTCGTACCTGATCTACGCCTTTGTGGACATGGGGAGCGGAGGCCGGATGCAGAGCAAGCCGGTCGTCGTCAAAACAGGGGTAGACCCGGTGTTGCCGGACGATCCGAGGTTCGGGGTGCCGGAGTGTTCGCAGGTGACGGCCTCTTCGGCGACCGTCTCCTGCACGTTCGACTATACGGGCGGCAAAGAGGTATCCGAGGCTTATTTCCTCTACGGGACGGCGACGTCGGACGACGGGCAGCGCGTGGCGGTCACGACCGAACCCGGCGCCAAGAGCGCCACGCTCACGGGCCTGAGCGCTTCGACGAAGTATAAATTCCGGCTGTGCGTCATGGTCGGCGGGGAGACCTTCGGAAGCACCGTCGGGACGTTCGCCACATCCGCGGCCGGCGGCGGGGATGGCAGGACGAAATACGCGGGCTGGGCGGAGCTGCCGGTAGAGGCGGAAAACGGCGATTATCATTATGCCTACCATATTTGCCCCGATTTTAAAGTCGACGGGCATGAGGCCCGGAACTTTACGGTATGTTACAGTGCCGAGCACCACAGTCCGGTATGGGTGGCGGCGCCTGTCCATAATTGTTATGTCGGCAGTTCGGGCAACCGCAATTACGGCCCCGATCCGGTTATCCCGTCCTCTATCCAGCCTTCGGGCTCGAAGGCTTCGATGGGCTCGCCCTACAACCGCGGGCATATGCTGGGCAACTACGAGCGTTCGCGGACGAGCGGCATGAACAAGCAGGTGTCGTATTACACCAATATCGCGGCGCAGCACGGCTCGACGTTCAACACCGGCGACGGTGCGTGGAACAACCTCGAGGACAAGATCGACGACTACTGGTGTGCCGATACGCTCTATGTGGTGGTCGGAGCTTATTATGACAAGTGGACGGATTCCTACGGGAACAGCGCCCCGCAGCGCAGCACGAGCTTCGGGAACATCACCACCGATGTGCCGACGATGTTCTATACGCTTTGCCTGCGCACCAAGAAGGGGAATACGAATAAATCCGTGCTGAACTGTGCCGCCGATGAATTGCAGTGTGCGGCTTTCGTGATGAGCCATGCCATGGGGAAAGGGCACGACCCGCAGGCCGGGGACATGCGGTCGGTGAAGGAGATCGAAGAGCTTACCGGGTTTACCTTCTTCGCCAACGTGCCCAATGCGCCGAAGGATACCTATAACGCTTCCGACTGGGGGTTGTAGGCATGTATGCGTGGGGCGACCACAGGCGGTTCAACTCCTATTCGGGGTATTTCCGCCGCACGTTCGGCGGGCGGGTGCAGAAAATCTCGGTCGATGCCGGGTTTACATGTCCCAACCGCGACGGGAAGATAGGCGAGGGAGGATGTACGTTCTGTAACAACGGGGCGTTCACTCCCTCGTACTGCATACCGGCCAAAAGCATCGGGCGGCAGATCGCCGAGGGGATCGAATTCCACGGCAGGCGCTACCGTGCGGCGTCGCGCTACCTGGTCTATTTCCAGTCTTTTTCGAATACCTACGCCCCGCTCGAAAGGCTCAGGGCGCTCTACGGCGAGGCCCTCGCATATCCCGGCGTGGCGGGTATCGTCATCGGGACGCGCCCCGACTGCGTGGACGCCGAGAAGCTCGATTATCTGGCGGAGATAGCGCGCGACCGTTACGTGGCGGTCGAATTCGGCATCGAATCGACCTGCGACGAGACGCTGCGCGCCGTGAACCGCGGCCATGACTTCGCCTGCGCGCGCCGGGCCGTGGAGATGGCCGCCGAAAGGGGGGTTGCACGTGGGGGCGCATTTCATCCTCGGGCTGCCGGGCGAGACCGACGAAATGCTGTTGGAACAGGTCGCAACGATCAATTCACTGCCGCTCACGACGGTGAAATTCCACCAGCTGCAGGTTTTCCGCGGCACGCCGATGGCCGCCCAGTACGATGCCGACCCCCGCAGGTTCCGTTTCTGGGAGGTCGGTCAGTACATCGACCTGTTCGTCGAGATACTGCGGCGGCTGAGGCCCGACCTGGTCGTCGAACGCTTTGCCAGCGAGGCGCCGCCCCGCCCTACCATTACGGCCGCAACTGGGGGCTGGTGCGCAACGAACAGCTGCTGGCGATGCTCGAAAAAAGATTGGAGGAGCGCGGTGCATACCAAGGCGAAATTTTTTATACCTTTGTGCTCGAATCACTAATACCCGTCGCTATGAAACCCATCACTATGGAGCAGGTGCTGAAAACCTTCAAGGAGTACTTCCTGATGACGGTCGGCATGATGCTGTACTCTTTTGCATGGATCGGATGCATCATGCCCGCCGACGGTACCGGAGGCGGTGCCACGGGCCTTTCGCGCGTGCTGTGCCATGCCGTGGAACATTGGGCCGGCATAAGTATCCAGATCGGTACGATGGCTTTCCTGATCAACGGCGTGCTGCTGCTCGTGGCGGGGTTCATCATCGGATGGAACTTCGGCGTGAAGACCGTGTTCTGCGTCTGCGTCATATCGCTGGGGCTGAATTTCTGGCAGTCGGTGCTGCCCGAGGGGGATTTCCTCCATCTGGAACGGATCCTTTCGGTGATCCTGGGCGGTATCCTGGCCGGTATCGGCATTGCGATGTGCTTTGCGCAGGGCGGCTCCACGGGGGGAACGGACATCGTGGCGATGATCATCAACAAATACCGCACGATCAGCTACGGCAAGATCCTCATTTATTCGGACTTCGTGATCATCGGCTCCTCGATGCTCGTGGGATTCCATATCGACACGGTGATTTACGGCTACGTGATGACGGCCGTCGTGGGCTATACGGTCGACATGATCATGGCCGGCAACCAGCAGTCGAGCCAGGTCTTCATCGTCACGCACGACTACGAGAAGATGGCGGAGGCCATCGTCGAGAATATCCACCGCGGCGTGACGCTCATCGACTCGCAGGGGTGGTACACCAAGAAGCAGTCGAAGATCGTCATGGTGGTCTGCCGCAAGCGCGAGACCGCGATGATCCTCAAGTTCGTCAAGACGATCGACCCCGAAGCCTTCATGACCGTGGGATCGGTGATGGGCGTCTACGGCAAGGGGTTTCAAGCCATCAGTAAACCCTGATGCCCCTCTATGCCGATATAGTCCTGCCGCTGGCGCAGCCCGCCTACACGTTCGCAGTGCCCGAAGGGATGCATGTCGAGGCAGGGGCAGGCCGTGGCCGTACAGTTCGGCGCCCGCAAATTCTACACGGGGATCGTGTGGCGCGTGCATGACCGCCGCCCCCCGTTCAAAACCGTCAAATCCATACAGCGCGTCCTGTACGGCGCACCCCCTGCTCTCGGCGCAGCAAATGGCCTTCTGGGAGTGGGTCGCGGCGTACTACATGTGCACGCCGGGCGAGGTGATGCGCGTGGGGTTGCCGTCGCTGATGAAGCCTTCGGGCGACACGGAGGAGGAGTTCACCGAAGAGGAGTTCCGCCCCCGTACGGAGTGCTACGTGGCCCTGGCGCCCGGGCTGCACGACGAAGGACGGCTGCACGAAGCTTTCGAGAAGCCTCGAAAGGCGTGCGCCCAGGCAGTACGAAGCGCTCCTCGAACTGGCCTCGGCCGGGGACGGGGAGCGGATCCCGACGGGCGAGGTGGCACGGCGCCTGCTGCGGGCCGACTATGCCGTGCTGCATGCCCTCGAACGCAAGGGGTACATCGTCTCGGCGGAGCGCGAACGCACCGTCGAGCGCGGCGGATCGGCATTCCGCCTGCCGGAGCTGACCCCGGCGCAGCTCGCGGCGCTGGAGTCGCTGCGGGGGCAGTTCGCCCGGAAGCCCGCGGCGTTGCTGCACGGCATTACGGGGTCGGGCAAGACCGAGGTATACATCCACCTGATCGCCGAAGTGCTGGCGCGGGGCGGCGACGTGCTGCTGCTGGTGCCCGAGATCGCCCTCACGGCGCAGCTGATCGAACGCATGGAGCGCATTTTCGGCAGCCGTGTGACCCCTTACCACTCGAAACTTACGAACCGCCGCCGCACGGAGACCTACTTGCGCCTGAACCGCTCCCAGGGGGGCGAGTTCGTGGTCGGCGTGCGCTCGTCGATATTCCTGCCGCTCAAACGGCTGCAGCTGGTCGTCGTCGACGAGGAGCACGATGCCAGTTACAAGCAGGCCGACCCTGCGCCGCGTTACAACGCGCGCGACTGCGCCGTGGTGATGGCGCGGCTGTGGGGCGGGCGGACGCTGCTGGGAAGCGCCACGCCTTCGCTCGAGACATGGGTCAATGCCGGAAGCGGAAAGTACGGGCTCGCCTCCCTGACGGAGCGTTACGGCGACGCCCGGCCGCCCGAAATATTGGTTTCGGATACGATCCGCGCCGCCAAGCGCGGCGAACGGCATGCGCATTTCAACAAGTTGTTGCTCGACAAGATGGAAGCGGCGCTCGGGCGGGGCGAGCAGGTGATGCTGTTCCAGAACCGCCGCGGGTTCGCGCCCTATGTCGAGTGTTCGGAGTGCGGGTGGACGGCCCGCTGCCCGGACTGCAACGTTACGCTGACCTACCACAAGGGCGGCGCCAGACTCGTCTGCCACTACTGCGGCCATACGGCCCCCGTGCCGGCGAAATGCCCGTCGTGCAAGGTGACGGACGTGGTTCCGCGCGGCTTCGGCACCGAAAAGGTCGAGGAGGAGATCGCACGGCTGTTCCCCGCGGCGCGCGTGGCGCGGCTCGACCGCGACAGCGTGACTTCGGAGCGGGCGTTCAACGCCATCATCGCCGACTTCGAGGCCCGCAAGACCGACATCCTGGTCGGAACGCAGATGATTACCAAGGGGTTCGATTTCGGCGGCGTGTCGCTCGTGGGTATCCTCAATGCCGACAACCTGCTGAACAACCCCGATTTCAGGGCCGCGGAGCGGGCGTTCCAGCTGATGATGCAGGTCGCCGGCCGCGCCGGCCGCCGTTCGGACGGCGGGGAGGTGGTGATCCAGACTTCGGAGCCGGGGCATCCCGTGATCCGGCAGGTCGCCGCGGGCGATTACGACGGCATGGCGCGGGCGCAGCTCGCCGAGCGCGAAGCCTTCTTTTACCCGCCTTATGCGCGGCTTACGTCGCTGACGCTGCGCCACCGCGACGTCGCCCTGCTGCGGCGCGGCATCACGGAGCTGGCGGCGCGCCTGCGCGGCCGTTTCGGCCGCCGCGTACTGGGGCCGATGACGCCCCCCGTGGACCGCATTCGCGGCGAATACCTCGCCGGGCTGCTGCTCAAGGTCGAAAGCGGCGCCTCGTCGGCGCGCGCCCGGGAGTTGCTGGGGGCGGAGCTGAAGGCTTTTTCGGAGGATCCCGAGTTCAGGAATATTACCGTCGTCGTCAATGTCGATCCTCAGTAGCCTGTTGCGTGACGTGGCGGCGCTCTTTTTTCCGCCGCGCTGCCCTGTGTGCGGCCGGATGCTGGCGCAGGGCGAGCACACGGTCTGTACGCTGTGCCGGGCGACGGCGCCCCTGACGGGGTTTTGGCGCCAGGCCGACAACCCCGTGCTGGGGCGGTGCCGCGACATGCTGCCCGTGGAGCGGGCGTCGGGGCTGCTCTACTATGTTCACGGCAGCGGGTGGCGGGAGCTGATCCGGGGGTTCAAGTACCGCGGGGCATGGCGCACGGCGCGGGCGATGGGCGAGTGGTACGGTCGCTGCCTGAAGGAAAGCGGATTGTACGACGACGTGGAGGTGGTCGTGCCCCTGCCGCTGCACCCCGTCAAGCAAGCGCTGCCGCCGGGGTACAACCAGTCCGAATACATCGCCGAAGGGATTGCCGCGCAGCTGGGCGTGGAGGTCGACCGCCGCAGCGTGCGCCGGAAGCGCAATACGGAGAGCCAGGCCCTCAAGGCGCGCCGAGACCGGGCCCGCAATGTCGAGGATGCGTTCGCCGTCGTCCGTCCCGGGCGGCTTGCGGGGCGGCACGTCCTGCTGGTGGACGACGTGTTCACCACGGGCAGCACGATGCTTTCGTGCGCCGGGGAGATCCTGCGCTCGGCGCCCGGTTGCCGCATCAGCATCGCCGCGCTCGCCGTCTCGCGGCACGCTCTGGGCGAGAAGGGGTAGGGTGCGGAAATTATTTTTCAACGGGCCGGACGTTCCCGCAGGGGCGGGTGCCGGGCCGAAACTATGTTGTAAACATAGTTTTCGGCAGAATATCCCCCGGCGGGGTTTTGAATTCTCCCGGCTTATTGCTACTTTTGGCCTTTGAACGAAAGCGTATATCATGGCAAAAGATTATAACCCCTCCCGGCGCAACAGGGAGGCATTCGAGGCGCTCGCCGAGACCCCGGGGAACGTACCCCCGCAGGCGGTCGAACTGGAGGAGGCCGTACTCGGCGCGCTGATGCTCGAAAAGGACAGCATCATCGCCGTGCAGGAGTATGTGACGCCCGAAGCCTTCTACACGGAGGAACACCGCCTGATCTACAAGGCGATCGAGGAGCTCTCGATGGAGCTCAAGCCGATCGACCTCTACACCGTAACCGAACGGCTGAAGGCCAAGAAGGAGCTCAAGAAGGTGGGCGGCGCCGCCTACCTGGCGCAGCTCACGCAGAAGGTAGGCTCGGCGGCCAACGTGGAGTTCCACGCCAAGATCATCGCCCAGAAATACGTGCAGCGCGAGCTGATACGCTCGGCAACGGAGATACAGCGCCGTTCGTACGACGAATCGACCGACGTTACGGAGCTCATCGGCTTTGCCGAGGGGGAGATCTTCAAGGTCGCCGAGGGGCATGTGAAGCGTTCGGTGCAGGTGTCGAAGGATATCCTGGCGCGGGCGCTGATGCAGATCGAGGAGGCGTCGAAGAACACGAGCGCCTTCAACGGCGTTCCGTCGGGTTTCATGGCCATAGACCGTGTGACGCTGGGCTGGCAGCTCTCCGATTTGATCATCATCGCCGCCCGCCCTTCGATGGGTAAGACGGCCTTCGTGCTCTCGATGGCGCGCAATATGGCCGTAGACCACGAGCAGGGTGTGGCGTTCTTCTCGCTCGAAATGTCCTCCGTACAGCTGATGATGCGTTTGATTATCGCTGAGACGGGACTGAGCGGAAACGACGTCAAGTCGGGCCGTCTGACGCCCGAGCAGTGGCGGCACCTCGAGTCGGCGACCAAGCCGCTGGGCGCGGCGCCGCTGTTCATCGACGACACGCCGGCGCTTTCGGTCTTCGAGTTCCGCTCGAAGGCACGGCGTCTGAAGATCCATAACGACATCAAGATCATTATCATCGACTACCTGCAGCTGATGACCGGCAACCAGGATTCGAAGGGGAACCGTGAGCAGGAGGTGGCCTTCATTTCGCGTACGCTCAAGGCCATCGCCAAGGAGCTGAACGTGCCGGTGATCGCCCTGTCGCAGCTGAGCCGTGCCACCGAGATGCGCGGCGGGTCGAAGCGGCCCCAGCTCTCGGACCTGCGTGAGTCGGGCGCCATCGAGCAGGACGCCGACATCGTGGCCTTCATCCACCGTCCGGAATATTACGGCATCAACCAGGACGAGAACGGAATGCCCACGGCCGGCATGGCCGAGATCATCATCGCCAAGCACCGTAACGGCGCTGTGTGCGACGTGAACCTGCGCTTCCTGAAGGAGCAGGCGCGTTTCGCCGACATGGACGACTCGATGCTGCCGCCCGCGCAGGCTTCGGACAGTCAGCAGGCCTACGACGATTACGCCAGCGGTTCGAACGGCGCCACGCCGCCGCGCGGGTTCGGGGATTGGCGGCGGGGAGTTCGATCTGACGCCCCGGGCGCTGGACGACGAGGCGCCGTTCTGAGTGGCGGCGCGATGCGGCCGAAAGAGGAGCCGCCACGCCGGAAGACGGGCGGGGATTATTGAAACGAACTGATAAATTTCCGATATATGTTTGTCCGGACTTATGCGGGTGCGATCGTGGGGATCGACGCCGTGGCGGTGACCGTCGAGGTCAACATCGCGGGCGGCGGGCTCGGCATGTACCTGGTGGGACTGCCGGACAATGCCGTCAAGGAGAGTGAGCAGCGCATACGTGCGGCGTTCGAGAACTCGGGGGAGCGGATGTCGGGCCGGAAGGTGGTCGTGAGCCTCGCCCCGGCCGACCTGCGCAAGGAAGGCTCGGGTTTCGACCTGCCGATCGCCGTGGGGATACTCGCGGCGATGGGGCGCGTGGATGCCGGGGAGCTCGGCGGGACGATGTTCGCGGGCGAGCTGTCGCTCGACGGGACGCTGAAACCCGTGCGGGGCGTGCTGCCGATGGCCGTGCGGGCCCGCGACGAAGGGTTGCGGAGGTTGGTGCTGCCGGCGGACAATGCCCGGGAGGCGGCCGTGGTGGAGGGTATCGACGTGCTGGGCGCCGGGAGCCTGAAGGAGGTGATAGCGCTGCTGAACGGCGAGGCGGAGATCGAGCCCGCCGTGCCCGGGGCGGTGGAGCCGTTCGAAGTCGCCGCGGGGCGTTACGAGGAGGATTTCGCCGACGTGAAGGGGCAGGCGCTCGCCAAGCGGGCGCTGGAGATCGCTGCGGCGGGAGGGCACAACGTGCTGATGATCGGTGCGCCGGGTTCGGGAAAGACGATGCTGGCGCGGCGTATGCCGACGATCCTGCCGCCGCTGTCGCCCGGGGAGGCGCTGGAGACGACCAAGATACACTCCGTGGCCGGGAAGGCAGGGGTTGCCGGCGGGCTGATGGCGCGCAGGCCCTACAGGGCTCCGCACCACACCATTTCGCAGGTGGCGCTGATCGGCGGCGGGCAGTCGCCGCGGCCGGGCGAGGTGTCGCTGGCGCACAACGGGGTGCTGTTCCTCGACGAACTGCCCGAGTTCGGGCGCAGCGTGCTGGAGGTGCTGCGACAGCCGTTGGAGGAGAAGAAAATAACCGTGTCGCGGGCCAAATACAGCGTGGAATACCCGGCGAACTTTACGCTCGTGGCGGCGATGAACCCCTGTCCGTGCGGATATTATAACCACCCGGCCCGGGAGTGCGTCTGCTCGCCGGGGTCGGTGCACCGCTACATGAGCCGGATTTCGGGGCCGCTGATGGACAGGATCGACATGCATGTCGAGGTGACGCCCGTCTGCGCGGCGGAGCTTTCGGCGGCGGCGCCCGGGGAGTCCAGCGCTGCGATCCGTGCGCGGGTCGTGCGGGCGCGGGAGCTGCAGGCCGTGCGGTTCCGCGGTGCGCAGGGGGTGCATACCAATGCGATGATGAACGCGGCCATGCTGCGCGAATACTGCCGCCCGGATGCCGCTTCGGCGGCGCTGCTGGAGCGCGCGATGGAGCGGCTGAACCTTTCGGCGCGGGCTTACGACCGTATCCTGAAGGTGGCGCGCACGATCGCCGACCTGGCGGGGCGCGACACGGTCGCGGCGGCCGACGTGGCCGAGGCGATCAATTACCGGTCGCTGGATCGGGGTAACTGGGGGCGGTGATGAAAAAATGGCTGAAGACAATGGCATGGGCGGCGGCCGCCGGGGCGGTGCTGGCTACCGTGGCGGTATCCGCCGCCGGGTATGCCGTGCAGCGGGCGACAGACGGCCGGGTATACGCCTCGCCCGGGGAGGTGCCCGCCAACCGGGCGGGGTTGCTGCTCGGGACTTCGCGGACGGTGCGTTCGGGACGTCCGAATGCGTATTTCTACAACCGGGTCGATGCGGCCGCGGCACTGTATCATGCCGGCAAAGTGGAGTACTTGGTCATCAGCGGCGACAACGGCCGCAAGGGTTACAACGAGCCGCAGGACATGAAGGAGGCGCTCGTCGGGCGGGGCGTGCCGGCGGAGGCGATATACCTCGACTATGCCGGGTTCCGGACGTACGATTCGGTCGTCCGCATGGAAAAGATATTCGGGCAGGAGAGCTTCACGGTAATCTCGCAGGAGTTCCATAACCGCCGTGCGGTTTACATCGCGCAGGCGTTGGGGCTCGATGCCGTAGGGTACAATGCCGCAGACGTGGCGGCGTACGGTGGCATGAAGACCAGGCTCCGGGAAAAGCTGGCGCGGGTCAGGATGTTCATGGATTTATGGACGGGAAAAACCCCGAAATTCCTCGGGGAACCCGTCGAAATAGGAAAATAACGGGATATGAAGAAGATCATACTTTCGGGCGGCGGAACGGGCGGACATATCTATCCGGCCGTGGCGGTTGCCGAGGCGCTCGAGCGGCGGTTCGGCGACGATGTGGAACTGCTGTTCGTCGGCGCCGAGGGCAAAATGGAGATGGAGAAGGTGCCGGCGCTGGGCTACCGCATCGTCGGGCTGCCGATTGCGGGGTTGCAGCGGCGCATGGACTGGCACAACCTCGCGGTGCCGCTGAAGGTGCTCCGGAGCATCCGGATGGCGAAAAAGACCATCCGCGATTTCGGGGCCGATGCGGTCGTGGGCTTCGGCGGGCTATGCCAGCGCTCCGGTATTGTGGGCCGCGCAGCGGCTGGGGGTGCCGACGGTGATCCAGGAGCAGAACTCCTACGCGGGGCTGACGAACAAGATCCTGGCCCGGAGGGCGCAGCGGATCTGCGTCGCCTACGAGGGCATGGAACGCTTTTTCCCGGCCGACAGGATCACGATGACGGGCAACCCCCTGCGGGGGCGCTTCTCGAAAGAGGGAGCCGACCGGGGCGAGGCGTTGGCCTATTACGGCTTTAGGGCGGAGCTCCCGGTGGTGCTGGTCGTGGGCGGGTCGCTCGGGACGCGGTCGCTCAACGAGATGATGAAGGCGTGGATACTCTCGCTCGGGGGCGCCGACGCTCCGGTGCAGGTGATCTGGCAGACGGGCAAGTACTACGAGCGCGAGATGCAGGCCTTTCTGGCGGCGCACCCGACGGGGAATATCTGGCAGGGCGCTTTCATCGACCGCATGGACTACGCCTATGCGGCGGCCGATCTGGTCGTCTCGCGCAGCGGGGCCGGGACGGTCTCCGAGTTGTGCCTCGTTGCCAAGCCGGTGCTGTTCGTTCCGTCGCCCAACGTGGCCGAGGATCACCAGACGAAGAACGCCCGGGCGCTGGAGGCCAAGGGGGCTGCGGTGGTGGTGCCCGATGCCGAGGCCCGCACGCGGGCGATGGCGCGGGCGATGGAGCTGCTCGCCAACGGGGGAGGCATTGCGCAGGATGAGCGAAAACCTCGAGAAGCTGGCGCGACCCGACGCGGCGGAGCGGATCGTGGATGAAATCGAAAAGGTAATGAAGTGACCGCACGGCCGTGAAGCCGCAGGGCGCAGGCGGCACCTGTCTTCACGGGACGGGCTGCACCTGCACGGCGGGCGGAGGTGTGAAAATCAAAAATCGAGCAGATGGAGTTTCAAAAAGTATATTTTCTGGGTATCGGCGGCATCGGCATGAGCGCCCTGGCGCGCTATTTCCTGCACGAGGGGAAAAAGGTGGCCGGCTACGACCGTACTCCTTCGCACCTGACGGACGAGTTGTCGGCCGAGGGGGCGGCGATCCATTTCGAGGACGACGTGCGGCTGATCCCCGCGGAGTTCCTCGACCCGGCGGCGACGATGGTGGTGTATACCCCGGCCGTGCCGCAGGAGCACGGCGAGTACCGCTATTTCGCCGACCACGGGTTCCGTATCGAGAAGCGCTCGCAGATGTTGGGGCACCTCGCCGAAGGCAAGTACGTGATGGCCGTGGCGGGGACGCACGGCAAGACTACGACGTCGACGCTCGTGGCATGGCTGAACCGCGCCCTGACGGGTGGCGGCAGTGCTTTTCTGGGCGGTATCTCGAAGAATTTCGGCGGCAACCTGGTGCTGGACGGCTGCGGGGTGCAGGGGATGCGCCCCCCCGCGGGGAAGGGATGCGCCGCTGCCGGATCACGCCTTCCGGGCGGGCGGCTGGCCGTCGAGGCCGACGAGTTCGACCGTTCGTTCCTGCGGCTCTATCCCGACGTGGCGGTGGTCACGTCGGCCGACGCCGACCACCTCGACATCTACGGGACGCACGAGGCGGTGAAGGAGGCTTTCGCGCAGTTCGTGCGGCAGATACGCCCCGGCGGATTCCTCGTCATCAAGCAAGGGGCGGACATCGTGGTGGACAATCCGCAGATTACGGTGTACCGCTATTCGTACGACGTGCCGTGCGACTTCTACGCCCGCAACGTGCAGCTGCTCGAGGGGAGGCCATTACCGATATGACATCGTAGTGCCGGGCGGTGTGGTCGAAGGCTGCACGCTGGGCATTCCGGGCTGGGTCAACATTGAAAATTCGGTGGCGGCCGTGGCCTCGGTATGGTGCGCGGCCAGGGCCGAAGGGGTTGCGTTGGATGCGGACGCCCTGCGCGGGGCGCTGGCGTCGTTCTCGGGCGTGAAGCGCCGGTTCGAATTCTATGTCAACACCCCCAGGCAGGTCTACATGGACGATTACGCGCACCATCCGCGCGAACTGGCGGCGACACTGACCTCCGTGCAGAAGATGTTTCCGGGACGGCGCATCACGGCGCTCTTCCAGCCGCACCTCTACACCCGTACGCGCGACCTTTACCGCGAGTTTGCCGAGGCGCTGTCGCTGGCCGACGAGGTGGTGCTGCTGCCGATCTACCCGGCGCGCGAGGAGCCGATCCCCGGCGTCACGTCGGAGCTCATCGCCCGGCGCGTGGCCGTGCCGTGCCGCATCGTCGGCAGGGAGGCGCTGGCCGATACGGTCGCGGCGATGGATACGGACGTGGTGGTGAGCTTCGGGGCGGGCAATATCGACGCCTGCTGCGAGGCGCTGGCCGAAAAACTCGGAGAGAAAAGCTGACGTGCGATGAACCGCTACCTCCGATACGCATTGCTGGCCCTTTTGTGGGGCGCTGTGGCCGCATATATCCTCTATGCGGGCTCCACGGCGCAGCGTCTGCGTGCCGCGAGGACGGTCGGGAAGGTCGAGATTGAGGTCGTCGACAGCTCGTCGACGGGCTATCTGGTGTCGGGGCGCATGGTGCGCGGGTGGATCGCGCACAGCGGGATCAAGACGAAAGGCACGGCAGTTGATAAGGTGCCTTTGACGCAGATCGAGGAGATGATCGCCAGGAACGGGTTCGTGGAGCGGGTGGACGCCTATGTCACCTATGACGGGGTGCTGCACGTGGATATCAGCCAGCGAAGGCCGCTCGTGCGGCTGCTGGTGGACGGCGTGGATTCGTACGTCACGGCGGAGGGCTATGTGTTCGCCGCGCCGCGGGCATCGTCGCTTTACGTGCCGGTCGTGACGGGCAGCTACCGCCCGCCGTTTCCCGCGGGGTATGCCGGTTCCGTGCGGGCGCATATCGACACCGAGTCGGCGAAGGTGGACAAACGGATCGCGGAGCTGGAGCGGGAGAAGTACCCGCTTTACAGGCGCGAACTGCAGAACGACCGCAACCTGTCGGCGCTGCGCCGTATGCGGGTCAAGAAACAGTGGTGGCGGCTGGAAAGCTCGGCCGAGTTCGACAAACGGGTCGGCGAACTGCGCCGCCACAAGGTCGAAATGCGCCGCAAATACCGCTACGAGGCGCGTATGATTCAGGAGGGGATCGACCGTATCGCTCGGCAGCAGGAGGCCGAGCGGCTGAAACAAAAAAAGTTGGAGAAAAGCTACGAAGATTTCATGAAACTCCTTACCTTTGTAGAGTTCGTCGAAGATGATGACTTCTGGAGGTCGGAAGTGGTGCAGATTGCGGCCCGGACGACCCCCAGCGGAGCGTTGGAGGTGGAACTGGTGCCGCGGAGCGGACGCCACACCATTCTTTTCGGGCGCATCGAGCAGGTGGAGCGTAAGTTCGACAAGTTGATGCGCTTCTACCGCAGCGGGTTGCAGAACATCGGCTGGGATGCGTACAGGACGATAGATATCAGATACAAGGATCAGGTGGTTTGCAAGAAATAAAAAGGAAATATACCGTGGAAAGAAAGAATTATACCGTTGCCGTCGACCTGGGTTCGTCGAACGTCGTGGTGGCTGTCGGCGAGAAGGTCGCCGAAGGCCGGATGGATGTGGCGTCGATCGTGTCGAAGCCCGTCGAGGGCGTCAATGCGGGCAAGATCGAGAATATCGAACTGGTGAGCCGCGCCATCCGCGAAGCCATGTCCGAAGCCGAAGAGCAGCTGGGTATCCGGATCACGGAGGCCTATGCGGGCATTTCGGGCGACTTCGTGCGCTGTGCCCGGCATACGGACCATGTTTTCGTCTACGATCCGCAGAACGGGGTCAACCAGAAGGACGTCGAGGCGCTGTTCGACCGCATGCGGAACGTGCAGGCGCCCGACGACGAGACGATCATGGAGCGCGTGCCCCAGAACTATGTGGTCGACGACAACCAGGAGGTCAGGAACCCCGTGGGGTCGTTCGGCAAGAAGCTCTCCTCGACGTTCAACTTCATCCTCTGCCTGCGAACGCCGATGCAGCGCCTCGACATGGCGCTCAAGCGGCTTGGCATAAAGATGCTGGGAGTGACGTCGAATGCCATCGCCACGGCCGAGGCCGTGCTGCTGCCCGACGAGAAGGAGGAGGGCGTTGCGGTGGTGGACGTCGGCGGCGGCGTAACCGACGTGGCGGTCTACTACCGCAACGTGGTGCGTTATATGGCCACGATCCCGATGGGGGCCATGGCCATCAACCGGGATATCCGGACGATGAGCGTCCCGGAGAAACACGTCGAGAGCCTGAAACAGAAATACGGTTCGGCGGTGGCCGACCTGGCCCCGGAGGACAAACTGATCCGCGTCAACGGCCGCACGGCCCGCGAAGCGAAGGACATCCTGCTGCGCAACCTGGCGACGGTGATCGAAGCCCGCGCCACGGATATTGCGGAGTTCGTATTGCAGGAGATCCGGGATTCGGGGTATGCCGGCAAGCTGGCCTACGGGATTGTCCTGACGGGAGGTTCGGCCAAGCTGAAGGATGTGGACGAGTTGTTCCGCCGCGTGACGGGCATGGACGTGCGCATCGCATCGGCCGAGACCGGCGTTGCGGAGGAGTCGAAGGAGAAGGTCGCAGACCCGGCCTATGCCACGGCGGTCGGTATTTTGCTCAAGGGCGCCGAGCAGGGTGCCTGCGCGGTGATCGAGCGTCCGGCCTCGCCGGCGTCCCGGCCTGCGGAACCCCGCCCGGGATTCCAGCCCCAGCAGCCCCAGGCCGCACCCGAGTTCCGCCATACGCCGCGGTTCCAGCAGCCCGCACAGGGGCCGGCTTCCGCGGCGGCACAGCCTGCGTCCGATGAGGATGCCGCGGCAAGGGGGCAGGAGCGGGAAGATGAGCAGCTGAAGGCCCCCGTGATCGAACCCAAGCGCAAGCGCGACTGGGGGTCGATCTTCCAGAAGACCTTCGACAAGATCAACAAGAGCTTTACGGCCGCCGAGGACGAGGAGATTTGATCCTGGGGGGGCTGAAACCGGCCTTTTAAACGGCCGGGCGTGAGGAGGATTTGCGGGCGTTCGCCCCGCGTGGGAATTAATCAGAAGAAAGGAGTAAAGAGATATGACAGACGAATTGATGTCGGAAATCAAAGCCCCGAAGACGGACGGGTCGATCATTATGGTGGTAGGCGTCGGCGGTGCCGGCGGCAATGCCGTGAACCATATGTGGAACCTCGGTATACGGGGCGTGACGTTCATGGTTTGCAATACCGACCAGCAGGCGCTGGACAAGAGCCCCGTGGAGCTGAAGATCCGCCTCGGCGCCGAGGGACTCGGGGCCGGGAACGACCCGGAGAACGGCCGCCGCGCGGCCGTCGAGTCGCTGCCCGAAATCCGCCAGGTGCTCGAAGAGTCGGGTACGAACATGCTCTTCATCACGGCCGGCATGGGCGGCGGAACGGGTACGGGCGCATCGCCCGTCATCGCCAAGCTGGCCAAGGAGATGGGGCTGCTGACTGTGGCCATCGTCACCTCGCCGCTGGCCGTCGAGGGCAAGATCCGCTACGAACAGGCCTTCCGCGGTATCGAGGAGCTGCGCAAGAATGTCGATTCGCTGCTGATCATCAACAACGAGAACATCCTCGAGATCTACGGACGCCTCTCGGTCAAGCAGGCCTTCGGCAAGGCCGACGACATTCTGTGTTCGGCGGCGAAGGGCATCGCCGAGATCATCACGGTCGAGAGCGACCTGGTGAACGTCGACTTCGCCGATGTCTCGAAGGTGATGCGCAACAGCGGCCGGGCGCATATGGCCGTGGCTACGGCCGACGGCGACAACCGCGCCGAGGCGGTTGCCGAGGCGTCGCTGCGCTCGCCGCTGCTGGATCACAACCTGATCTCGGGTGCGAAGAACATCCTGCTGAACATTTCGGTGTCGAACGCCGACTCGCTGATGTACGAGGAGGTGGTGCGCATCCTGGAGTATATCCAGGCGCATGCCAGCGTGCAGGACGACAACGGCGTGATTCACAACGCGAATATCATCTGGGGTACGAGCGAGAAGCCCCAGCTGGGCAATGCCATCGAGCTGGTGGTCGTGGCCACGGGGTTCTCGGGCGATGCGTCCGTCGACGTGATGAAGCAGATCATCCCCCCGGCGCGTATCACGGAACCGGTGAAGGAGCCTGTGGCTCCCGTGCTGGAGCCGATCAAGCCCGTTGCGCCGCCGCAGCGGCCGCCCGAGCAGGTGATGCTCGGCGCCAAGTCGACCCGCTACAACAACATTGAACTGCTGCTGGCCAAACCGGCCTACCAGTCGCGCAACTCGAAGTTCATCGTGCAGATGCCCGGCGGACGCAAGGAGGTGCTGCGCGAGGAGTCCGAAAACAGCCAGCAGGCTGCCGATTCGCAGGGCGGATCGCTTTTTGACTAACTAAATCAGCGCAAATTTGGAGAGTACCGCTTCATGGATCGCATTCAACGGGTTTTCGGGCCATATCGCCGTGCTGTGCGCGGTGACGTTGGGACTGCTGTGCGTTTCGGCGCTCGTATCGGGGGCTGAAACTTCGTTTTTCTCCCTGTCGCATAAGGATATCCGCCGCCTGCAGACGCGCACGACCGCTTCGGCGGAGGCGGTGTTGCACTTGCTGACGAATGTCGACCTGCTGCTGGCGACGATTCTGGTGGTCAACAACCTGGTGAATATCTGCATCGTCATCCTCACGTCCGGGATCATCGACTCGGTTTTCACCTTCCTGCGGTTCGAGTTCCTCTTCAAGACCGTACTGGTGACCTTCCTGCTGCTGCTCTTCGGCGAGATACTGCCCAAGGTGCTGGCGCAGACCATTCCCGTGCGCTTCGCGCAGTTCGCGGCACGGCCGCTCAGGGTGTTGCGGTGGATTTTCTACCCGCTTTCGTACATCCTGGTCCGCACGAGCAGCCGTATCAGCGAGAAGGCGGCGCACAAGAGCGAGATTTCGCTCGACGAACTGGCCGATGCCGTGGACATGACGCAGAGTTCGAGCCCCGAGGAGCATGTGATGCTCTCGGGCATCGTGAACTTCGTCAATACGGAGGTGCAGGAGATCATGAAGCCGCGCGTCGACATGACGGCCTCTCGGCATTACGGACGATTACGAGACCGTCAAGCAGACGATCATCCGGTCGGGCTTTTCGCGTATCCCGGTCTACGAAGAGGATATGGACAACATCCGGGGCACGCTCTACGTCAAGGATCTGCTGCCCTACATCAACCACGGCAGCGAGTTCGGCTGGCAGCAGCTGGTGCGCAAACCCTATTTCGTGCCCGAACACAAGAAGATCAACGACCTGCTGGGCGACTTCCAGTCGAACAAGGTACACATGGCGATCGTCGTCGACGAATACGGTTCGACGCTGGGGCTGGTGTCGCTGGAAGATATCATCGAGGAGATCGTGGGCGAGATTTCGGACGAAAGCGATGCCGACGAGAGTTTCTTCACGCGTCTCGACGAGAAGAGTTACCTCTTCGACGGCAAGAGCCACCTGGGCGATTTCGAACGGGTGCTGGGGATCGACGAGGAGACCTTTGCCGACGTGAAGGGCGATGCCGAGACCCTTGCCGGGCTGATGCTCGAACTCAAACGCGACTTTCCGCCGCAAAGGCGACGTCTTCACTTCGCACGACCTGCGTTTCACGGTGCAGGAGATGGACGGCCACCGGGTCGATAAAATCCGTGTGGACTTGCAGTGAACGATGGGAAAGGCACTCTTCATAGAGCCGCCGATGGACGAGGCCGGGGTAGCCGGGTGGGTGACATCCGACGAATTGTCCGAGGCCGGGCGTTTTGTGCGGGAGGGCCGGCGCCGGGAATACCTCACGTGGCGAGCCGTCGTCCGCCGGGAACTGGGGGCGGATGTACGGATTGCCTACGATGCAGCCGGGGCCCCGGTCGTCGACAGGGACGGGGTATACGTCGGGGTTTCGCACTGTAGGGGGCGTGTGGCCGTCTGTCTGTCCGATGTCCCCTGCGCGGTCGACATCGAGCCCGAGACGCGGGATTTCAGCCGTGCTGCGCTGCGTTACATGTCCCCCTCCGAGCAGGCGCTGTCCGGCGATCCGCTGCTGCCTGCCGCCGTCTGGTGCGCGAAGGAGGCGCTTTATAAATATGCCCGGCGCCCGGGGCTGGACTTGTTGCACGACCTGCGGGTGGAGGCGGTGGATTTCGCAGCCGGAATCGTTGTCGGGCGCATCGGCGGCGGGGAGGCGATCCGGCTCACGCTGCATCGTGCCGACGGGTTTATCGCGGTATATATTGTGTAGTTCCCGTGAGGATTACTGAAAGCCCCTCGGTTGTCGGGGGGCTTTTCCATGTCGCGATACCGGTCGTCGGGGCGGGGATTGTCGGTATGGGGCTCTTAGAAGGCTTCGGAGGCCGTGAAGAGGAAGGCCGAGGAACGTTTGCGATCCCACGGCAGGTTTTGGTTGCCGTAGACGCCCCAGCCGTAGTCGAGGCGAATGTTCATCCGGTTCTTGAACTCGAACCGGTACCCGCAGCCGAAGCTGTAAAGGGTGTTGTCCCAGCGGAATTTGTCGGTGCCCCAGACCTGTCCGCCGCCGATCCAGGCCACGATGCCGTGGCGGCGGTAGATTTTCTGGCGCAGCTCGATCTGCGTCTCGACAAGTCTTTTGTCGCGGTAGCGCCCTTCGTAGTAGCCGCGCATGCGTTCCATGCCGCCCATCTTGGCGTACATGTGCCACGACGGGGTGCCGGCCGTGAAGTCGGCGTAGAGGTCGTAGGCGAAGATGGCGCCTTTCCAGAGTTTCTGATAGAAGTCGAAGGTCAGGGTGAAGCGTCCGAAGCTGCGGCGCGTATTGCCCAGCCATTCGGGATACCACTTGGCTTCGGCCTTGATGAAGATGCCCTTCGAGGCGTTGAACGTCACGTCGCGCGTGTCGTATTGGGCGAAGAGGCCGAGGCTGGTGTTGAAGGCGTTCGGATTGTCGCCCGATTCGGTAATGTAATTCGAGAAGGGATCCTGCTTGGCCGGGTCGTAGCGTCCCTGCTGCCAGAGGGTGTAGAGTTCGCCCATCCTGCCGCCCGGAACCGGTTTACCGGCCTCTGCGTCGGCCTTGATGTCGTTCATATAGGCGACCATGCCCGTGTCTTTGTACTTCGCCCCGGTGTAGTCGATGCCCCCGCTGACGCCGATGTAAAAGCGTCCGGCGAGCGCCGTGCAGTAGGAGATGCGGAAGATGCCCATCGTGGTGGTGAGCTCCTGTGCGTAGCCCTCCGCGCCGGCATTGTAGCCCACGCCGTAGAAGGCACCCGGAAAGTAGACGAAGGCCCCGGCGTAGCTCAGGCGTTGTTTGTTGTGGTTGAAGATGTTGTCGCCCGAAAAGCGCAGCAGCACGAATTTCTCGGTCGTGAAGTTGCCGTAAATCGAAATGTTCGACGGTGCGGTCACCGAGTCCGTGCGGTCTATCCGGTAAAGCCCCGCTACGAGGAATCCGATTCCGAAGCCGACATCCGACGAGTAGTTCGGGCCGGGGGCGATGCTCCAGTCGATTTTCTTTTCGAACGTACGGTCGATGTTCGAACGGCTGTAATAGTCGATGATGCGGCGTATGAAGGCTTTGCGTTGGGCAGGCGATGTGGGCTGCGGTGTCGGCAGGCTGTTTGGGGGAGCGGGCTGCGGCGCTTCCGATCTGGGACAGGGCTTCCTCGGTCGAGGGGAAGGCGTCCATGTTCTTCTCGGGTTGCTGCCCTACGGCGGTATATGCTATCAGCAGCATGCAGACCGTTAAAATGGTTCTGTATCCCTTTTTCATTGATTGTTCGGTGAAAGGCGATCCAAAGATAGGAATTATTTTCCGTATGCGCAAAACGGCGGGCGGATGCCGGGGATGGACGCGGCTTTCCGGGATAAATGTTTATCTTTGCTGTGGTAATCCTCCCGTGTGCGGCTTTGCAGGCGGGGAGTCGGGTGCCTCTTTTACTGAATTTGACGATGCAGATAACCAGACCTGTCCCGGCCGCCGATCCCGTGGAATATACCGATGGTAGGGCGTTGACCGAAGGCGAAGAGATTGCCGGAGGCATTTTCCGCGGCATTGTTTTCCCGCACCTCGACCGGGAACATGTCTGGGTGCAGTCGTGTCTTTTCGCAGGCTGCCTTTTCCCGGCGTGCACGTTGCACGGATCGCATTTCACGGATGTGACCTTCCGGAACTGCGACCTGTCGAACGCCGACCTGACGGGGTGCAGTTTCCAGCGGGTGGAGTTCCTGGATTGCAAGCTCATGGGGACGAACCTCTCCGAAGCGACGATGCAGCATGTGGCCTTCGAGCGCTGCAAGGCGGAGTTCGCCAATTTCGCGCTGGGGCGCTTGCGTTTCGTGGCGCACAGTCAGGGAGTCATGCGGGGAGCCGTGTTCGACGAGTGCCGCCTGGAGAAGGCCTCCTTTTCGCGCTGCGACCTGACGCAGGGTGAATTCCGCGGCACGCGCCTGCGCGGGCTTTCGTTCGCGGATTCCGACATCCGGGGAATACGTGTCGGCGAGGTCGATTCGTTTGAAATAAAGGGTTTGAAGATCAATGCATTGCAGGCTGTTGACCTGGTGCGGCTGCTGGGGGTAGAGGTGGAGGAATAAGGGTTTATTCAAAAAATTTACATATTTCTTAAAAAAATCTTAATAAAATATTTGGAAGTTTGCTTTTGCCGTAGTACTTTTGCCTCGTCTTAAATGATAAAATATTTTAAGAATTATTTAAAATTATTTAGTATGAAAGCAAGGATCAATGAGTGGTTACGCACCGCCCTGATTATGTTGGGAGAGAGCATCAAGTTGCGCGAGATGTAATATCTCCCTTTTATTTTCGGAAAAGAGTTAAAACTTCGATATACGAAAGCGGCCCGACTGTCAAAGTCGGGCCGCTTTTCATTTCGGGCTCCCTGCCGCCATGCGGCTGAGGCTTCTCAGGGGCGGTCGTTACGCCCGGGTTATTTGATGCCCAGTTTCTTGGCGATCTCCTTGGGCAGGGCGTGCTTGTTGACCATGACAGAGGTTGTCTTGTAAGCGACGAACGGGCGCGAGAAATACCAGAATCCGTCGTAGGGCGGACGTACGTCCCATGAATTCTGCACCTTGTAGTAGCGGTTGCCTGCCTGGTCGGTGGCCGTACCCATGATGACCATGCCGTGGTCGTCGGTGGTTTCGTAGTTGTCGAAAGCCACCTGGCGCATCTCCTGGGTGATGGCGAGCTCCTTGCCCGGCTTGTCGAACTTGTAGAGTGCGTCGTCCTTCTCCTTCTGCGTCAGTTTTCCCCAGCGCTCGGCTTCGGTGCCGCCCATGCCTTCGAGGTCGGCGGCCGGTACGATGCCGATCGCCTTGGTGCGGCTGAATCCCTTTTCGCTTACGTCGGTGCCCCCCACGCGACGGGATAACCGTTCTCCAGTGCGTTGTCCACGACGGCCATCATTTCGTCGAGCGGAAGGTTGTAGACCGTGCCCCACATCCAGTTATCGGGCACCTCGATGATGAATTGCGTATAGAAGGGGTGGTGTGTGAACGAACTGATGTCGATATAGTCGTCGATGTCGATCGGCAGCGAGGCGGCGAACGTCCGGGGCGTGTACTCCTTGCCCTCGTAGGTGAACGTCTCGGGCATCTCGCCGAAATATTCGTCCAGGATGGCGTTGAAACCCCGTTTCCAAGCCGTCGAGAGCGGCTTGTTCGAAGATTTGGTGCTGGCCTCCATCACTGCGTCGAGGTAGGCTTTCAGCACGCGCGAGAGTTCGTGGAAATCGGCTTTCTCGGTGCCGTAGTTGAAGCCCGGGTAGGCTTCGAACGGGACGATGCCGTAGTTGCGGATGCCTTCCGTCACGTCGCGCGAGGCCCCGCCTTCGGCGAAGTTGATCTCGCCGTGCATGCGGATGTATTTCACGGCTTTCTCCATGAACGTATGGCGGACGATCCACATTTCGGAGAGGTGCACGGGGGCGCCTCCCGCACGCAGGATTTCCCCTTCGAGGAACGAAAGGGTCGAGTAGCACCAGCAGGTGCCGCTACGGCTCTGATCCTTGACCGGGGTCATGGGGATAAGTTTGACGTCGGTGAACCGGTAGCCTTCGGCGGCGGTCGTGTCGGGTGTCTGTGCCGCAGCCGCAAGTGCGGCGCAGAAGGCAACGGGGTCAGCAGGAGTTTCTTCATTGCGTTACAGTTTAGGTTATGGGTGTTGCTATTTCTTCGAGTCGGCGACGATCTTCAGACAGTCGTCGAGCGTGAGCTCTTCGGGTTTGCTGCCCTTGGGCAAGCGGTAGTTCTTGCCCTTGTAGGCGATGTAGGCCCCGTAACGGCCGTTCTTGACCAGCATGTCGGGCTCTTCGGGGAAGCTGCGCAGCGGAGTGTTGGCCGCGGCGGCGGCCGCCTGCTGGGCGCGGACGATCTCCACGGCGCGCTCGTAGGTAAGCGTGTAGGGGTCGTCGCCCTTCTGCAGCGAGGCGAACGATTTGCCGTGGCGCACGTAGGGCCCGTATTTGCCGATGCCCACCGAGAGCTCTTCGCCGTCGAGCTGGCCCAGGTCGCGGGGCAGCGCGAAGAGCGCCAACGCCTCCTCTAGCGTGATCGACTCGATGAGCTGGCCCTTCTTTGAGCGACGCGAAGCGGCCCTTCTCGCCCTCGGCCCCTTCGATCTCGACCATCGGGCCGTAGCGGCCGATGCGCGCCTTCACGATGTGCCCCGTCTTGGGATCGTTGCCCAGGATGCGTGCCTGGCTCTTCTTGTCGGTCTGCGTGCCGATGGCGGTGTCGACCATCTGGTGGAAGGGGCCGTAGAAATCGTGGATCATCTTCTCCCACGTGATGTCGCCGTCGGCGATGCGGTCGAATTCCTTTTCGACGCTGGCCGTGAAGTTATAGTCCATGATCGGCTTGAACTGCGTTTCGAGGTAGTCGTTGACGACCATGCCGATGTCCGTCGGCGAAAGGCGGTTCTTCTCCTTGCCGTAGCTTTCCGAGAGGTTTTTCGTGGCGAGCTTGTCGCCCGTGAGGGTCATTTGCACGTAGTTGCGTTTCTGCCCCTCCCTGTTTTGCTTGACCACGTAGCCGCGGTTGATGATCGTCGTGATGGTCGGCGCGTAGGTCGAGGGGCGTCCGATGCCCAGCTCTTCGAGGCGCTTGACCAGCGAGGCTTCGTTGTAACGTGCCGGGGCCTGCGTGAAGCGTTCCGTGGCGGTGATCTGCGTCGAAAGCAGTTCGTCGCCCTGTGCCATTTTGGGGAGCAGCCCTTCGCCGCTTTCGGCGGCCTGGTCGTCGTCCGTGGATTCGGAGTAGAGGCGCAGGAAGCCGTCGAAACGGACGACTTCGCCCGTGGCGACGAATTGGTGCGACGAGCCCGACATGTCGATCACAATGGTCGTGCGGTCGAGTTCGGCGCAGACCATCTGCGAGGCTACCGTACGTTTCCAGATCAGGTCGTAGAGCCGTTTCTCGGCCGGGGTGCCCTCGATCGCCTGCCGCTCGATGTACGAGGGGCGGATGGCTTCGTGGGCCTCCTGCGCACCTTTGGTCTTGGTCTTGTAGTTATGCCACGACGAATATTTTTCGCCGTAGAGTCTGGTGATCTCCTCCTTGCACTGGGTCAGCGCTTGCTGCGAGAGGTTCACCGAGTCGGTACGCATGTAGGTGATCAGACCCTGCTCGTAGAGGTGCTGCGCGACGGACATCGTCTGCGATACAGACATGCCCAGCTTGCGGCCCGCCTCCTGCTGGAGCGTCGAGGTGGTGAACGGAGGTGCCGGGAAACGCTGTGCGGGTTTCTCTTCGGCTTTCGACACGGTGAAAGTGGCGCCGATGCAACTGCGGAGGAATGCCTCGGCCTCGGCCTGCGTTTCGAAGCGCGACGGGAGTTCGGCCTTGAAGAGGGTCTTCTCGGGATCTTCGGCAGCGTGGAACTGCGCCACGACGCGGAAATAGGGGGCCGAGCGGAAGGCGATGATCTCGCGCTCGCGCTCGACGATCAGGCGCACGGCGACCGACTGCACGCGGCCGGCCGACAGCGACGGCCGCACTTTCTTCCACAGCACGGGCGAAAGCTCGAAGCCGACCAGGCGGTCGAGGATACGGCGTGCCTGCTGTGCGTTGACCAGATCCATGTTGACCGTGCGGGGGTTCTCGATGGCTTCGAGAATCGCCCGCTTGGTGATTTCGTGGAAGACGATTCGCTTGGTCTGGTCGACCGGGAGACCCAACACTTCGGTCAGGTGCCATGCGATGGCTTCTCCTTCGCGGTCTTCATCGGAGGCGAGCCAGACGGTCTTCGACTTGGCCAGCTTGGTCAGTTCGTCCACCACTTTCTTCTTGTCGCCCGGGATTTCATAGACGGGCTTGAACTCGTCGTCGATATTGATGCCCAGGTCTTTTTTCGACAGGTCGCGGATGTGTCCGAAGCTCGATTTGACGATATAGTCCTTGCCGAGGAACTTCTCGATGGTTTTGGCCTTGGCGGGGGACTCGACGATTACTAAATTTTCCTGCATGCGTTCTTTATGGCTTTTCTGAAATGCGAAAACCTAAGCATGAGTACTTAGGTTTCGCATTCCGTGCTGTTGATCCTTTATTTGACCAGGGTATAGGCGATGTCGATCTTGATCGGGGCATCCTCCTTGGTCAGCGATCCGTCCGAGGGCGTCATACCCTGCATCACACTGTAATTCTGGGTGTAGAGGCCGTATGCCTCGGGCCCCATGTACATAGTCCTGGTTTTGATTCTCTCCGCGATCTCTTCCCACGGGGCGTTCTCGCCCAGCTCCTTCACGGCCTCCTGGTAGTAGTTCCACATGCTCTGCACGTGGCCCGTGATGTCCATCACGTAGCAGCCCCGGCTGCGGTTGATGTAACCGCCGTAGGTCAGCGTCGTGCTGTAGGTCTTCTCGTAGGCATAGGCGTAGTCGGTGATGCCCGAGAGCTTTTTGTAATTGGTATAGAGGCCCAGGCGGCTCTGCGAGGCGTCCATCTGCTCGATCATGTGCTTCACGTCGGTCAGGTTCTGCCAGTCGTAGTTGCTGCCCGCGAAATAGACCGACATCCGGGCCTGGTTGATGGCCAGGGTATTGAACTCCTTGGCGGAAGCGGCGTTCTCGTCCTTGATGATCTGCGCCAGCTGCCTGAAGAACTCCTCGGTGAAGGTCATTTCCGTTACGACGCCGCCCATGCCCTCGACGTAGACCTGCTTGCTGAGGGGGCGGTTCTCGTTGGTTTCGACCGCATCCGCGATGTCGAACCTCTGCGGAGAGGTGGCTTTCGAGTAGTCGTGGCGGATGGTGTTGACCGACACGTTGCCGTAGTCGACCGAAGAGTCGTAGAAAATGTAGGGGATCGAGAGCGTGTCGGCGATCAGCGTAGGGTCGCTCTCCAGGCGGTTACGCCCGTAGATCGCAAAGCCCGAAGCGTCGAGCGACGTGGCGTAGATGTTGCCCTTGTTGGGGGACGTCTGGTCGACGGCCGGGACGATGTAGAGCCCCTTGAATTCGGCGACCCACTGCTCGAGGCTGTCGAGGCTGTAAATCGAATAGTCGCCCTTGTACGTGCCCTCCTGAAGCATCAGGCGGTTGATGAATTCCCGTCCCTTCTGGGTCGGTTTCATGGTGGCGTACGTGGTGGCGGGACCCGTCTTCTCTCCGTCGGGGAAGGTGAACGTGAAGAGCACCTCGTTGCCTACGGCGCCCGCCTTGACGGGGTCGAAATTGAGGTAGAAGGTCGTGTCGCGTTCCGACTTTCCGCTTTCGACGGGTTTCTCGGTCAGGTATTTGTTGCTGACGACCTCGTATACGTTGTACTCCTGCGAGGTGAGCGTGTCGCTGCCGTAGCTGGAGATGGAAAGCAGGATGATCGCCGAGTCGAGGATCGGGCGGAACCCGAAATAGCCCGAATCGATTTCATAGGGGACGTATTGCGTGAGGAACCCTGCCGTGCGCAGTCCGAACGTGTCGCTGAGCATCGAACCCATGTACCCGTAGCTGAGGTTCGACGTGATGAGCGAGTCGGTCTGGTAAAGCCGCGTCTCGACATAGCGCCTGGGGTTGAGATCCCCCGTCAGCGTCAGGGCGCCGAATGTCTGGTAACCCGCTTTCATCTGCTGGTTGTCCGGCACGAGGTTCGACCCCAGTGTGTCGTCGACCTTGGTGCAGCCCGCGAATGTCATCGCAGCGACGACCGTTACGACGGCGGCGGCGCGGAGCAAACGGCGGAAATTATTGAATCGCTTCATAGAATCGGTTGTAATTATCGAAAAAGTCCGCTGCCTCGGGCGACTGGTATTCGAGCATCGGTTTCCCGCTCGCACGGGCGATCTCCAATACCTTGGGGTCGGCATCTGCGGAAGCTGCGACCACACCGTCGGCATATTCCATAACGAAGCGGCAGAGGTTTTCGTATGACGGGACGTCGAGAATTGCGAGATTTTTATCCTTGACCCCCTCGCCGGCGATCTTCGCGGCGAAGCCCTTGTCCAGTTCGCCGGGGAAACCGTCGGCGTAGAGCGAGACGACGACTTTCACGTCGCGGAAAATCGGGTCGTCGGCGAAGACACGTTTCAGGTAGACCGGGATCACTCCCGAGAACCAGCCGTGGCAATGGACTATGGTCGGCGTCCAGCGCAGTTTTTTGACCGTTTCCAGCACGCCGCGCGCGAAGAAGATGGCCCGCTCGTCGTTGTCGGGGAATTAGTTGCCGTCGCTGTCGGTCAGCACGGCCTTGCGCGAGAAGTAGTCGTCGTTGTCGATGAAGTAGATCTGTACGCGTGCCGCGGGGATCGAGGCGACCTTGATGATCAGCTGGTGGTCGTTGTCGTCGATGATGAGGTTCATGCCCGAAAGACGTATTACCTCGTGGAGCTGGTGCCGGCGTTCGTTGATACAGCCGTAGCGCGGCATGAAGGTACGGATTTCGTTCCCACGCTCCTGCATCGCCTGCGTGAGAGCGCGGCAAAGTCCGGAAGCCTCCGTCTCTGGAAGATAGGGTGTAATCTCCTGACAGACGTACAGAATCTTATTTGCCATGGTTCGAGTATTTGATCTTTCGCGGTCTATTGTGCAAAGATAGTGAAAAAATCTTAAAGAATGAGCATCGCGTCCCCGTAAGTGCCGAAACGGTACCCTTCTTCCTTGGCTATCTTATAGGCGTTCATGATCGTTTCGTAACCGCCGAAAGCCGCCACCATCATCAGCTGGGTGGAGTAGGGCAGATGGAAGTTGGTCACCATGGCGTCGGCGACCGTGAAGTCGTAGGGGGCGAAGATGAACTTGTTGGTCCATCCCTCCATCGGCTTGATCATGCCGTTGGTCGAGACGGCCGTTTCGAGGGTGCGCATGACGGTCGTGCCGATGGCTGCGACCTTGCGCCCGTTGCGCTTGGCCTTGTTCACCGCCCCGGCAGCCTCTTCGGTCACGAAGAACTGTTCGGAGTCCATCTTGTGCTTCGAGAGGTCTTCGACGTCTACCGTCCGGAAGTTGCCCAGTCCGACGTGCAGCGTGACGAATGCGCGGTCGATGCCCTTGATCTCCATGCGCTTCATCAGGTGCTTCGAGAAGTGCATGCCGGCCGTCGGGGCGGCAACGGCGCCTTCGTGCTCGGCGAAGATCGTCTGGTAGCGCTCGGCGTCCTCGGGTTCGACCTTGTCGCGCACCCATTTGGGCAGCGGTGTCTCGCCCAGGCTGAAAAGCGTCTGCTTGAACTCCTCGTAGGAGCCGTCGAACAGGAAGCGCAGCGTGCGCCCGCGCGAGGTCGTATTGTCGATCACCTCGGCCACCAGCAGGTCGTCGTCGCCGAAGTAGAGCTTGTTGCCGATGCGGATCTTGCGGGCCGGGTCCACCAGCACGTCCCACAGCCGCAGCTCGCGGTTCAGCTCGCGCAGCAGGAAGATCTCGATCTCGGCGCCCGTCTTCTCCTTGTTGCCGTAGAGGCGTGCCGGGAAAACCTTCGTGTCGTTGAATACGAACAGGTCTTTTTCGTCGAAGTACTCGATGATGTCTTTGAAAATACGGTGTTCGATGGTGCCTTTGGCGCGGTCGATGACCATCAGGCGCGAATCGTCCCGGTTTTCCGTCGGGTGTTTCGCCAGCATTTCGGGGGCGAAATCATACCCGTATTGCGATAATTTCATAGGTGGAATACTCTATTTTACGTTCGAAATAAACAACACAGATTAATTTCTATACGCAAAAAAGCCTATTTTGTTTCAAGTTCCTGCAATTTTTTTAGAAAATCATCGAGGCTGTGGGCGTTTTCGACCCTGAAGCCGCCGCTGCGCGTCCGGCAAAGGGAAGTCAGGTGCGCGCCGCTTTCGAGCGCCTGCCCGATTTCGTGGGCCAGCGAACGGATGTAGGTGCCCTTGCTGCATCGTACGCGGATGCGGATGCGCGGCAGGTCGTACTCTTCGAGCTGCATTTCGTAGATGTGGACGAGCGCCTTGCGCATTTCGACCTCCTCGCCCGCTCGAGCCAGTTCGTAGGCCCGCGTGCCGTCGATCTTTTTGGCCGAATAGACCGGCGGAGACTGGAGGCGTTCGCCCGAGAGTGCGGCGAGGGCTTCGAGTACCTTCCCGCGCGTGATGTGCTGCGTGGGGAAGGTCGCGTCGACGGGATGTTCGAGGTCGTAGCTGGGGGTCGTGGCCCCCAGCATGACGTCGGCCACGTACTCCTTCTCCTCGGCCTGCAGGGCGTCGACCATCTTGGTGGCGCGGCCGATGCAGACCAGCAGGACGCCCGTGGCCAGCGGGTCGAGCGTGCCCGCGTGGCCGACCTTGATCTTGCGGTAGCCGAGCCTGCGGAGCGCGGACTTGATCTTGCGTACGACGTCGGTGGACGTCCAGCGCAGGGGCTTGTCGATGACGGCGATGTAGCCCTCCTCGAAGTTGAGGCCCCGCAGGTCGAGTGTCTCCTTCATCAGCAGAAATAGCTTAGGATGGATACCAGGCCGGCCAGCGCGCAGTAGAGCGAGAACCAGATGAGTTTGCCCCGCTTGACGATCTCGATCATGAATTTGCAGGCCAGGCACCCCGTGACGAACGAGGCTGCGAACCCGGCGGCGAGCGTGCCCGTGGCGATGCCGGCCGTGAGATCGCCGCTTGCGGCTTCGAGCAGCGTTTCGCCCAGGATCGGCGCCAGCACCATCAGGAACGAGAATTGTGCCACGGCGGCCTTCTTGTTGCCCAGCAACAGTCCGGTGGCGATGGTCGTCCCCGAACGCGAAAGGCCCGGCATGGCGGCGCAGGCCTGCGCCAGGCCGATGATCAGGGCGTCGCGGTAGGAGATGGTCTCCTTCTGGCGCGGCTTGGCGTAGTAGGCGAAAGCCAGCAGCGTCGCGGTAAGCAGCAGCATGGCGCCCACGATCACCAGGATGTAGGGGGCGTCGAGCATGGCGTTGATCCGGTCTTTGAAGAGGAAGCCGATGACCCCGATGGGGATCATCGAAAGTACGAGCTTCAGCACGTAGGCCTGCTCGGCGTTGAAGCGGCGCGAAAAGAGCCCCTTCAGGAGGCGCCAGACCTCGCTCCAGAGCACCACGATGGTGCTCAGTACGGTGGCGGCGTGGAGCGCCACGTCGAACGTGAGGTTTTCTTCCAGTTCCACGCCGAGCAGCTCCTTGGCGATCTGCAGGTGGCCGCTGCTCGACACGGGCAGAAACTCCGTGATGCCCTGCACGATGCCGAGCAGGATGGCTTGTAAGGTGTCCATAACTGATTTAAGCGGGTATATCTCCTGTGCCGTCGCGCCGCACCGGGAGTCCCGGTGCGGGGGCGCGCTGTGCCTCGGCCGGAACGGGCCGCCGGAGGCCGGGCGCCGGGACGGCCGGGCGGATTATTTTTCGAAGCGTTTCATGATGGCGTAGATCTCGATGACGAAACCGCCGATGACCAGGATCGGGGCCAGCGTGATGCGGCGCCACGAGAACATGGCGTAGTTGAATTCGTCGGGCGAATCGCTGCCGCCGCCGGCCATCAGGACGAAGCCCAGGAGGATGACCGCGAAACCGACCGCCAGCAGGACGTAGTTGCGGCGCGTAAGGGGCATGCGGGGATTTTCCTGTTCCGGAGGGGTGTTATTGGCTTTTTTCATTTAATAAAGGTATATCTTGTTCGACTTCATGTTGATGAATTTGTTCAGCGCGAGGATCGTGAAAAGCCCCGAGATTACGATGCCCCCGGCAATCATCGCGCCGAGGATGATGGCGACCTTGCCCGCCTCGGCGATCGTCAGCAGTTCGGGGACGGCTTCGTTGAGCCCGTAGACCGAAAGCCCGAACAGCAGCGAGGCTCCCAGTCCGGCCAGGATGCCCTGCGTGATGCTGCTGCCGAGGAAGGGCTTCATGATGAACCACTTGGTGGCGCCGACGAGCTTCATGGTATTGATCAGGTAGCGCTTCGAGAAGATGGCCAGCCGGATGGTGTTGCTCAGCAGGATCAGCGAAATGACGAGCAGCGCCCCGCCGAAGAGCACCAGCACCAGCCGGATTTTGCCTACCGTGGCGTGCAGCCGTTCGGCCATCAGCGCCGGGTAGCTCACCCGTTCGACCCCGCGATCTTCGAGATGCCGGCGATGAAGCCGTCGAGCAGCTCTTTGTCGGCCGAGGCGGCCGTGAGGGTCAGCTCGAACGAGTCGAGCAGCGGGTTTTCGTCCAGGATTTCCTCGAATTCGCTGGCGAACATCTTGCGGAACTCGGCGTCCTCGATCTTCTCCTCCTTGCCGACGTAGGCGATCGTCGCCACGAGGTCTTCGGCCGTGAGCTGCCGGTTGACTGCGTCCTTCTGTTCGTCCGAAAGCCCGTTTTCCAGCTCCACGGTCACGGCGATGCTCTCCTGCAGGGTGTCGGCGACCTTCATCGCCGCGACCATCAGGTAGCCCACCGAGCCCAGCAGGAACAACACGAGCGTGATGCTCACCGTCGATACGATGTAGGAGTTGCGGACTTTCCGCTTCAGTCGCTTGTCGTCTTTCATAGCCGAAATGCTTTTTCGACGGCTCTTTTCCGTCGTCCGATTCATTCACGGCGTTTCGCCGTGTTTATAAGTCTGACCCACCCCTAAACCCCCGCCTCGGCGGGGGTTTGTCCTGGCGGGATTCGTATGTTATTCGTCCGGATTATTCTCTTTCCTCTTTTGTCGAATCCAATAAACAATTGCAGCGGCAGCTCCGAGCAGGATCACGAGCGACGAGACGAGCGTCACGGCTTCGGCCGCCGTCCATCCCGGGGCGCGGAATTTCCATTCGACGGTATGTTGCCCGGCAGGCAGCCTCATGGCGCGGAGCACGTAGTCGGCCCGGAAACAGGGGCTTCCGCGCCGTCGACGTAGGCCGTCCAGCCGTAGGGGTAGAAGATCTCGGAGAATACCGCCACGCTCTCTGCGGGGGCGGTGTATTCGTACCTGAGGTAGTTGGGACGGTATTCCGTGAGGGCGATGGTGCGTACGGCCGCCGTGTCGGCGGGGGACGCCGTCCAGCCCTGCGTGTACGGCTTGTCTTTTTCTGCGATTACGGCGGTTCGTTTCAGGTCGGTTTCCCCGAGCAGGTCGATCTCCTGTTGCGGACTCCCCGCCACGGCGATCGTGTCGACGAACCAGGCGGCGCCGTTGGCCGTCGGGCGGAGCACCGCTTCGGGCTGTCCGCCGTCGCCCGGCACGATCAGGTAGCGCGTGTTGAGCATGTCGAGCACCCCGTCGTTGCGGTAGCTCAGGTAGCGGTCGATGAGATCCTGGTAACGGGCCAGCTTGGCGCCGTGGTAGCCGCCGACGGAGCGGTGGAAATAGGAGGTCGTAGCGTCCTGAAACGGGCTGACCGTGAGGTTGAAGACGCGGAACCCCGGATCCTTGTCGGCCAAGATCGCCTTGTCGGCGGCCGTGGCCGTGACCTGCCGGCTGGCGCGCCGAAATGAAGTTGTCGTGCGAAATGAACCGCAAGTCGACCGGCACCAGGTCGAGCAGCATCACGGCGGCGAGCAGTGCCGTGAGCACGTATTTGTTGATTCTGCGCAGGGCGAACAGCGCTACGCCGCCCGCTGCGAGCAGGATCATCAGCAGCGAGCGCCATGCGTCGGCCTGCATCATGGAGGCGCGTTCGGCAGCCATGGCATTGCCCGTGGCGATGCCCATTTCGGCATCCATGCCGCGCTGGAGGTAATCCTGCATGTTGTTGGCCTCGAACAACTGGCGGAACTGTTCGGTCATCATCCCGGTGCTTTCCGCGCGGCCGAAATCGAAGAACGCGCTGCCGGCGACGGCCAGCAGCAGGCAGAGCCCGCCCGTGACGCCCGCGGCCCATGCCAGTGCCGCAGCAGCCTCTGGCGCGGGATCTCCCCGCGCCACAGCCGCATGAGTGCCAGTGCTCCCAGCAGCGGCACGGCCCATTGGACGACGACGAGCGCCATCGAGACGGTGCGGAACTTGTTATAGCCGGGCAGCAGGTCGAAGGCCAGTTGGGTGAACCACATTAGGTTGCGTCCCCATGCCAGCAGGAGCATCAGCACCGAGACGGCGACGATCCACCATTTGTTGCGTCCGCGTGCCAGGGCGATGCCCAGCGCTGCGAGGAAAATGGCCGCGGCGCCCAGGTAGGTCGGGCCGCCGGTGTAGGGCTGGCTGCCCCAGTAGGCCGGCAGCTGCTGTGCGGCGCCGCGCAGCCCGTATTCGTTCAGTACGGCAGCCACCTCGCCGTCGGGCGAGAAGGTCGTGCCCGATTCGCGCCCCATGAAGTCGGGGATCAGCAGGTTCAGGCTTCCGTACGTCCGTAGCTCCAGGCCGTGGCGTAGTCGAGCGCCAGCCCGTCCTGCGAAGTCTCGGAGGTCGAGGCCAGTTCGGAGCCGCCGCGCATGGTCTCTTTGGAGTGGCTGGCGGTGTACCACAGGGGCGAGAAATTCGACCCTGCGGCGAGTATGCCTGCGGCGGCGAGTACCGCCGTGCGTTTCCAGAAGTCCCCGAGGTGTTTCTCCCTGAAGGCCGCGATCCCCTCGCTGATCCAGAAGGCGGCCATGGCCAGGAGGAAATAGTAGGTGATCTGCGGGTGGTTGGCGCCGATTTCGAGCGACGCCGTGAGCGCCGTGAGCGCACCGCCCGCCCACATGTTTCCCCGCAGGGTCATCCACGCACCGCCCATCATCAGCGGGGCATAGACCAGCGCCCACATCTTGGTGATGTGCCCGGCGCCTATGATCAGCAGGAAATAGGTCGAGAGCCCGTAGGCCAGCGCCGGGACGATGCCGACCCAGGGGTCGACGCCGAAGACGAGCAGCATCAGCCACATGGCCGTCATGGCGAAGAAGAGGAAGGCCGCGGGCGTGTCGATGAGTTTCACGACCTGTCCCACGGTGCGCTTGACGATCTGCGCGGGGTAGGCCACGTTGATCAAAAAGGCGGGCATGCCGCCGAACATGCCGCCGGTCCACTGGGGGTCTTCGCCCGTCGCGGCGCGCATGTCGCTGATATCCTTGGCCATGCCTTCGTATTGGATGACGTCGTGCTGCGGCAGCGCTTCGCCGCGGAATTGCGGGGCGAAATAGGCCGCGCTCACTACGAAGAAGACGACGAGCGCCGCCGCAGCCGGCGCCAGCCGGCGTATGATCGTTTTCGAAAAATCCATTTTCCCTGTCGTTAACCGTTGCCAAGGATAGTGCAGGGCGGGAGAAGAATTTGTTCCATTCCCGGGCTGCAGCCTGTCCCGGTGAAAGATCCAAGTTTCGCAAAGGTACGAAAAAACATTTACTTGACGAGTCGCGATTGCGAAAAATCACTATCTTTGCCAAAGATATGCGGCGACCCGGTGTGCGGGATGTCCGATTATCCGGGCCCGTCCCGGGCGATGTTGCGTCCGTTGCCGCTGGGTTAAGTTTGTTTTATGATTACACTCGATACGATCCGCAAACCTGTGACTGCGGAACTGGAGGCGTTCGACGGGTTCGTAGACCGCCAGTTCACGGCCGAGGGGGAGTTGCTCTCCGACATGCTGCGTTACGCCCTTTCCTCGCGCGGCAAGGGCATACGTCCGCTGTTGGTGATGCTGTCGGCGGCGATGAACTCCCCGGTGGAGGGTGCGGCCAAAGGGCGGAGGGTGCATCTGGCCGCGATGCTCGTGGAGATGATCCATGTGGCGTCGCTCATCCACGACGACGTGATCGACGAGTCGGACACGCGGCGGGGCCGCCCGTCGGCCAATGCCCGCTGGCAGTCGCACAAGGCGGTGATACTGGGCGACTTCATCCTTGCGAGGAACATGAATATCGGCCTCCGAGCGGGCAGTTCGACCTGGTGACGCACGTATGCGGTTCGATGGCGGCGCTGTGCGAGGGCGAGGTGTTGCAGAGCGAGTGTGCCGAGAAGCACACCATGACGCGCCAGGCGTACCTCGACATTATTTATAAAAAGACCGCATGCCTGATCGGGGTCAGCGCATCGGCCGGGGCGATGGCCGTGGGTGCCCCGCGCGAGAAGGTGGCGCTGATGCGCCGTTTCGGCGAGGCGGTCGGCATGGCGTTCCAGATACAGGACGACATCCTCGACTACATGCGTACGGCGCATACGGGCAAACCTGCCAACAACGACCTGCGCGAGGGGAAGATCACCCTGCCGCTGTTAGCGGTGCTGGACAAGGCGACTCCCGAACGCCGTGCCGAGTTGCTCGGGCGGCTGGCCGGCTGCCGCGAGGAGGAGGAATCGGTGGAGTATTTGCAGAATACGGTCGAGAACGAGGGCGGGCTGGCTTTTGCCGCCGAAGTGATGCGCAGCTACGTCAGCGCGGGCCGTCGAGATGCTCTCCGAATACGAGCCCTCGGAGTACCGTACGGCGCTCGTTAACCTTTGCGCCTACATCGCCGAGAGGGACAGATAACCGCGAAACTCATTAACCTAAATTCAGATAAAATCGTATGGAACAGAAAGAAAATTACACGTTGCCCATCGTCATGATGTTCGCGCTCTTTGCGATGATCTCGTTCGTAACGGGGCTTTCGAATCCGCTGGGCGTGATCGTCAAGAACCAGTTCTCGGTAGCGAACTGGATGTCGCAGCTGGGTAATGCGGCCAACTTCATCGCCTATGCCTTCGTGGGCATTCCGGCCGGCCTGATGCTCAAGCGCATCGGCTATAAGAAGACGGCGCTTGCCGCCGTGGCCGTCGGTTTCGTCGGCGTGGGCATCCAGTACCTTTCGGGCGTTGCGGGCAGCTTCCCGGTCTACCTGATCGGCGCTTTCGTCTCGGGCTTCTCGATGTGCATGCTCAACACCGTGGTCAACCCGATGCTCAATACGCTCGGCGGCGGCGGCAAGAAGGGTAACCAGCTGATCCAGTTCGGCGGTTCGCTCAACTCGATTTCCGCGACCATCGTTCCGGTGCTGGTGGGTTACCTGATGGGCAACGCGGCCAACGCCACGATCAGCGACGCAGCTCCCGCACTGTGGATCGCCAATGGGCATCTTCGCCGTGGTATTCGTCGTGCTCTACATGGTCAACATTCCCGAGCCGTTCGCCATCCAGGAGAAAAAAGGCCGAGGTCAAGGACAAGCACAGCGCCCTTTCGTTCCGTCACTTCCTGCTGGGAACGATCGCCATCTTTATTTATGTAGGTGTCGAGGTCGGTATTCCCAACTTCATGAACCTGTTCCTTACGGCGGCACCCGACGCTTCGACGAGCGGCGTGGGCATGGCAGCGGCTGCGGCCGGTTCGCTGGTGGGTACCTACTGGTTCCTGATGATGTGCGGCCGTCTGCTGGGCGGCCTGCTGGGCGGTAAGATTTCGAGCAAGGTGCAGCTTTCGTTCGTCGCCTCGCTGGCGCTGATCTTCGTGCTGGTGGGCATCTTCGCCCCGACGGACGTGATGGGTGCGATGCCCGTGTTCACCGGAACCGGGTTCGGAATGGTGGAAGTGCCTGTCGGCGTGATCTTCTTCACCCTTTGCGGCCTCTGCACCTCGGTGATGTGGGGCACGATCTTCAACCTCGCGGTCGAAGGCCTTGGCAAGTATACCTCGATGGGTTCGGGTATCTTCATGGTGATGGTTTGCGGCGGCGGTATCCTCCCGCTGATCCAGGGCGGCGTGGCCGACTTCGCAGGTTACCTCTCGAGCTACTGGGTGGTTGTCGCTGGTCTGGCCTACATGCTCTTCTACGCGCTGGTAGGTTCGAAGAACGTCAACAAGGATATTCCGGTCGAAGAGTAATCCGCAGAACCGGTTGCGAGTTACGGGAAACCCGGCGTTCCGAGAACGCCGGGTTTCTTGCGGCATGTTGTCAGCGGCGCTTCATGGCGGGATGCCCAATATTTCGGGGTTCCGCTCGTCGCCTTTCCCGGTTATGCCGGATCGTGCGGCGGAGAACCTGCGCCGGGAGGGGAGTTCGGGGCGGCGGGCCTGTAAGTGCGGACGGCAGGCTGGCGCGGGCCGCGGCCGGGGCGGAATTCCGGGCCGGAACTTCTGTTGCTGTCGAAACAGGTCGTCGAAGATGGCCGCCTGTACAGGCCGTTACTCGGGGCGGCGGGAGTTTTCGGGGGCGGGCACAAAAAAACAGGAAGGGGAACCTTCCTGTTTTTTCTTGCTGACGGCCCGGACTATTTCTTGTCCGCGCTGGTCATGCGCTTCTCCTTGATGCGGGCCTTCTTGCCGGTCAGGTCGCGCAGGTAGTAGATGCGGGCACGACGAACGACACCAACCTTGTTCACCTCGATCTTGTCGATGTGGGGCGAGTAGAGCGGGGAAGATGCGCTCCACGCCCACGCCGTTCGAAATCTTGCGGATCGTGAACATCTTGGTCTTGCCCGAACCCTTGATCTGGATAACTACGCCGCGGAAGCTCTGTACGCGCTCCTTGTTACCCTCGATGATTTTGTAGGATACGGTGATCGTGTCACCGGCCTTGAACGACGGTACATCGGCATCCGTCTTTGCCCACATCTGCTCGTTGACGAGCTTGATGATTGCGTCTTTGTTCATTGTTGCAACAAATTTAATGTGTTTCGCACCCAACATTCCCGCTGCGCCCGCCGTACCATACGGATACCCTGATCCGTAATCCCGCGTTCCCGGCACGCCGGACGGGCTGTGCCGTCCTTGTGTCCCCGCAACTGCGTAGCGCCCAATGAAAGAGGTTGATATACGCCCCGTAAGGGACTGCAAATATACGAAGTTTTTTTCATTCGGTGCAAGTGCGGCATGAAAATATCTTCCGTGAGCGTGATTTATTGTTATCTTTGCAGGTAAAATACCGACTATGAAAGAAGAAAAACTGATACTCGTAACCAATGACGACGGCTACGATTCGAAAGGACTGGCGGCGGCCGTCGAGGTCGCGCGGGCCTTCGGCCGCGTGGTGGTCGTGGCGCCCGAGACGACGCAGAGCGGCATGAGCCAGGCCATCACGATGTACAACCCGCTGTACCTGCGCTGCGTGCGGAAGGAAGAGGGGCTGGAGGTGTATTCCTTTTCGGGCACGCCGGTCGACTGCGTGAAGATGGCTTTCGACTACCTGCTGCGCGACGAGCGCGTCGACCTGGTGATTTCGGGCATCAACCACGGTTCCAATTCGGCCGTGAACGTGCTCTACTCGGGGACGATGGGGGCGGCTATCGAAGGCAGTTTCTACGACTGCCCGTCGGTCGGGCTGTCGCTCGACGACCACGGCGCGGACGCCGATTTCGAGGCGGCGGTGGCGTACGGCAGGCGGATCGTGGGCAGCGTCCTGGAAAAGAAGGTCGAACTGCCGTTGTGCCTCAATGTGAACGTCCCCGTAGGCAAGCCCGGCGAACTGCACGGCATCCGCCTCTGCCGCCAGAACCGCGGTTTCTGGCGCGAAGAGTTCTACCGCCACGAAGACCCGCGGGGCCGTGCGTATTTCTGGCTCACGGGCGATTTCGTCAACGGCGAGCCCGGGGCGGAGGATACCGACGAGTGGGCGCTCGCGCACGGCTATGTTTCGATCGTGCCGGTGCAGGTCGACCTGACGGATTACCGCCAGCTCGCAGCCCTTGCCAATGTGCTGGAATAATACTATATTTGTAAAAAATCGGGACTCCTATGTTGATTAAGATCCTGCTTGTCATCGCCATCCTCATCCAGACGGTCGCGACGGCATATGCCCTCAAACTGGTGCGGGCTACCAAGTACAATTCGGTGTGGATTCTCTTCATCGTGGGGTTTTCGCTGCTCTCGGTCGAGCGGTTCGTGCAGCTGCTGATGGCCAGCGGGCAGTACGTTCCCCGGTGGTGGTTCGCCTACCTGGGGATCGTGATTTCGGTCTGCCTGTCGATCGGCGTGATGTACGCCCACAAGCTGTTCAAATACATCGGCAGGCTGAACCGCCAGCGGCAGCTGCTCAACAAACGCATCCTCACGGCCGTGCTCCGTACCGAGGAGAAGGCGCGTTCGCGCTTCTCGAAGGAGCTGCACGACGGACTGGGCCCGCTGCTCTCGTCGGCGAGGATGTCGCTTTCGGCGCTGGCACGCGACGAACGCAGCCCCGAGCAGAAGGAGATCATCGACAATACGACCTATGTGATCGACGAGGCGATCCGTTCGCTGCGCGAGATCTCGAACAACCTCTCGCCCCATGTGCTCAACGATTTCGGACTGGCGCGCGGCGTGCAGAACTTCATCGACAAGAGCGCGGCGATGCACGACGTGAAGATCCGCTTCACGACGAACCTCCGTTCGGAGCGTTACGATACGGACGTCGAGGTGATCCTCTACCGGGTGATCTGCGAGCTGATCAACAACTCGCTCAAGCACGCCGCCTGTTCGTCGATCAACCTTTCGCTGTCGCAGAACGGCTCGGAGCTGGCTCTCGACTATACGGACGACGGGCGCGGGGTTCAATCCGCAGGCCATGATGGACTGCGGCATGGGGCTTTCGAACATCGCGTCGCGCATCAACTCGCTGGGCGGCACGTTCGACATCGCCAGTGCCAAGGGCCGGGGGATGCGCGCCGCGATCCGTGTCAATACGCAGGAGGAGCAGGCATCGCAGAGGCTCCGCCGCCGCAAACGCAAATGATATGGAACGCACGATCGTACTTGTAGACGACCATTCGCTTTTCCGCAACGGGCTCAGGGGGCTGCTGGAACGCATGCGCCGGGTGCCGCGTGGTGGGCGAGGCGGCCAGCGGCGAGGAGTTCCTCGCCATGCTGCCGGAGTTGGAGGCCGACATCGTTTTCATGGATTTCGCCATGCCCGGTATCGACGGCGCGCAGACCACCGAGCGGGCGCTGGCGCGGTGTCCCGACCTGCGGATCATTACCCTCTCGATGTTCGGCGAGGAGAGCTACTATTCGCGCATGGTGCAGGCCGGGGCACGGGGTTTCCTGCTCAAGGACTCGGACATCGGCGACGTGGTCGAGGCCATCGACACGGTGATGGCCGGGGGCAGCTATTTCAGCCCGCAGCTCCTGTCGTCGCTCGCGGGGCGTATGCGTACGCGCGAGGATGCCCCCGACGAGGAGCTTTCGGCCCGCGAGCGCGAAATCCTGGTGGCCGTGTGCCGCGGACTGTCCAATCAGGAGATCGCCGACGAACTGTTCATCTCGAAACGTACGGTCGACAAGCACCGCGCCAACATCCTCGAAAAGACCGGCTGTAAAAACACCGCCAGCCTGGTCGTCTATGCCATCCGCAAGGGGATCGTGGAGATCTGACACCTAACCTAAACCCCATACCGATGAAAAAAATCCTTTGCCTTGTCGTGTGCGCCGTGTTTGCCGCGGCGCTCCCGCCCGTGCGCAGTCGGACGAATACCGCGATGCGGTCGCCGAGATGATGGAGCTGACCGGGGCGCTCCGGAATGCCGATGTGGTCATGACCCAGATGGTCGGGTACCTCAAAACCTCCGCCCCGTCGGTTTCGGAAGCCGTTTGGGAGAAGATAATCTCGAAATTCAATGAGAAGATGCGCGCCCGCATGGTCGATATCTATGTGCCGATCTATTCCAAATATCTGACGCTCGCCGATCTGCGTGAGCTGAATGCCCTTTACGCCAAGCCGGTCATGCGGAAGGCGGTCGGTGCGACCCCTGCGATCATGCAGGAGGGCATGTCCGCCGGTGCGGCGCTGGGACAGGAGATCATGACCGAATTGCAGCGGGAACTGCAGGCCGGAGGATACGAATAGCCGCCTGCCGCGTCGGAAATTTACAGCAGCGGCGAAAAGACGCGCATAAGCGATTCCGCGACGCGGCGGGTGCGCGGGCGGGTGAACCATTCGCCCGGGGTGACGGTGTGGCAGTGTGCCAGGTCGTCTTCGAATATGGCGGCCATGCGGCTTGCGAATTCGCGGTCGTAGACGAAGGCGTTGATCTCGAAATTGTGCTCGAAGCTGCGGAAATCCATGTTCGCGGAGCCGATCACCGAGAGCATGTCGTCGATGATCAGCAGTTTGGAGTGCAGGAACCCCGGGGTGTAGAACGAAATTTTCACCCCCGCCTTCATCATGTCGTCGAGGTAGGAGTGCGTCGCCAGGTCGACGACTTTCGAGTCGGAACGCGCCGGGAGCATCAGGTGTACGTCGATGCCTGCGAGCGCAGCCTCGTGCAGTGCCGTGTTGAGTACGTCCGAAGGCAGGTAGTAGGGGGTCTGGATCCACACCCGCCGCCGGGCGCGGGCGATGGCGTAACTGTCGGCCTGCAGCAGCGCCCGCCATTTGCCGAACGGGCCGCTGGAGACGATCTGCAGGATGTCGTCGGTGAAGTGTCCGGCGGGCGGGTAGTAGTCCGGCCCCGAAATATGCGTTTTCGTAGTCGCCGACCAGTCGCTCAGGAACGACGCCTGGAGGCCCGCGGCACCGCTGCCCTCGATCCGGAAATGGGTGTCGCGCCATGTGCCCCACCGGGTGCCGCGGACATAGCGGTCGGCGATGTTCATGCCGCCGATGAATCCGATGCGGCCGTCTATCACGACGATCTTGCGGTGGTTGCGGTAATTGACCTTGCTGGTGAAGAGCGGGAATTTGACGTGCAGGAAGGCGTATACTTCGATCCCGGCGTCGCGCATCCCTTTGAAAAAGGAGTTCTTTGCACCCCGGCTGCCTACGTCGTCGTAGAGGATGCGAACCCGGACGCCTTCGCGCGCCTTTGCGACCAGGGCGTCCCGCAGGCGGCAACCCGTCTGGTCGTCGTTGAGGATGTAATACTGGATATGGATGTGGTGCCGTGCGCGGGCGATCTCCTCCATCAGCGCTTCCATCTTCGACCGTCCGTCGGTATAGACGGCGATGCGGCTGCCGTAGAGCGGTACGGAGTGCAGCGTATTGAGCAGCAGTGAGGCGAGCGGCCGGTAACGGGGCGGGATGCCGGGGCCTTCGGGGTGTTCGGGCTCTTCGAGCTGCATGGTGATGCGCTTGCGGGTGCGGCGCGAGATGATGCGTTTTTTCGAGAGGTTCTGCCCGAAGAAGAAGTAGAAGACAAGCCCCACAACGGGCGCCAGCAGCAGTACGATGATCCACGGCAGGGTCTTCAGCGGATTCCGGTTTTCGGTGATGATGACCAGAATGATGCCGAGGATCGTGACCGAGTATACGACCAGGAAGAAGTATGTCAGTATTTGTTGCATGCGGGTTTCTTCTTCGGTGCGTGCCGCTGCCGGGCGGGCTCTATTGCCGCTGCTCTTCCTGCGGGGCTTCCGCGGCGGGGAATTTTACCAGGTAGAGCAGGTGCTCCACGCCGCGCATGTAGTTGCGTTTGGGGTTTTTGGGCGAGTAGATGTAGCAGTCGAGCGTGAAGACGCGGTTGGTGGCCGTGTCGACGGTCGTGTAGCTGACGAACGGGCCGCCCATGAAATCGCCGTGCACGTCCCAGAAGCCGCGCATCTCGCACCAGAGGCGCCCCTCCATGCGGAACATGCGGAAATCGGGCGCGAAGGCGTCGGAGGTGGTCATGTATGAACCGTCCGACGGGCCGGGAATGCGGGCGGCGAACTTGTTGCGGGCGGCGAGCAGTGCCCCGGGCGAAAGCGACTCCTTGCCCTCGTAGGGGTAAGAGTAGATGAAGAAGCCCTGGCTGGCCGTGGGGTATTCGTAGCGCGCCCACAGGAAATCGGGTTCGTTCGCGGCAAGCGCATAGCCTTTCGGCACGTTCATCTCGACCCCGAAGTTTTTCAGAATGGCGTCGTGTATGCCCTTCTCGTTGAATTTCTCCGCGTATTTGATGGCGCGGTCGCGCTCGGCATTTTCGAGGGCGAGGACGATGTTCCCGCGGTTGGCCGAGAGGAACGCCGTGATCGACTTGTCGTTGGGCCCCATGAGCGTCATCACGATCTGGGGGTCGGACGTCACGTTGTACTGGACGGCGACGCTGGACTCGGTGAGCGTGGGGTCTTTGAGTACCTTGAGGATGTTGCGGTGGTCGGCGACCATGCCCGTGAACCCGCGTTCGGTGACGCGCAGCACGTCGAACAACGGTTCGGTCTGGTTGAGGTAGGGGATCGGTGCCGTGAATATCGCGCGCAGCGTATCGCCCACCTCGCCCGTCCACTCCTGCTGCGGGCAGACGACGATCAGCTCGTAGGGGGCGCCTTGTGCGGTTTTGAGCCGCGAATCGGTCAGTGTCCTGAATGCCTTGCAACCTGCCATCGTTGCGACGACGGCCGCGGCCAGCGCGATACGGAAGATAGTTTTCATAGCCGGTCTGGAATTGAATCTACTACAAATATAGTTATATTTTTCGGAAAAGCGCGGAATTTCACTATTTTTGCCTGGAATAAGCAGCCATGCGTTTAAAACCACCGAAAATAATCCGGCGCCTGATGCCGGATCTGATCTGGGAGATCGACGACCCGGACGGCGTGTTCCTCACCTTTGACGACGGCCCCACGCCCGGCGTCACGGAGTGGATACTCTCCACGCTGGACAAGTACGATGCCAAAGCCACGTTCTTCGTGCTGGGCAAGAATGTCGAAATGTACCCCGACCTTTACCAGCGCATCCTCGACGCCGGGCACAAGGTGGGCAACCACACCTATTCGCACCAGAAGGGGTGGGGCATGAGCCTGGAGCGCTACACGGAGGATGTGGATTTTGCCAATGATCTGATCCACAGCGAGCTGTTTCGTCCGCCCTATGCGCGCATCACCCCGGCGCAGGCGCGTTTCCTGGGGCAGCGTTACAAGCTGGTGATGTGGGACATCATCTCGCGCGACTACAACCGCAAGCTCTCGCCCCGCACCTGCCTGCGGAACGTGACCAAATACCTTGCCCCGGGGGCCATCGTGGTGTTCCACGACAGCGAGAAGGCGTTCCGCAACATGCGCTACGCCCTGCCCCGCACGCTGGAGAAAATCCGACAGATGGGGCTCAAATGCAAAGCCATCGAATTCTGACATGAGGTTCGTCGTCGCCATAACCGCCGCCAGCGGCGCCATCTATGCCCGCCTGACGATAGAACGGCTGCTCGCCTCGCCGTGCGTGTCGGAGATCGCGCTCGTGTGCAGCCGCCACGCCCGCGAGGTGATGGCGCACGAGGGAGTGTCGCTGCCCGTGGACACGCGCATCCGCGAATATGCGAACGACGACATGTTCGCCCCTCCGGCGAGCGGCTCGGCGCGTTACGACGGCATGGCGGTCGTGCCGTCGACGGTAGGTACCGTGGGGCGTGTGGCCGCCGGTACGGCGCAGAGCCTGATCGAGCGGGCCGCCGACGTGATGCTCAAGGAGCGGCGCCGGCTGGTGTTCGTCGTACGCGAAACGCCCCTGTCGCTCATACACCTGCGCAACATGGCGGCGCTGACCGAGGCCGGGGCGGTGATCCTGCCCGCATCGCCGTCGTTCTATGCCGCGCCGCAGGGCATCGAGGAGCTGTGCGGTACGGTCGCCGACCGCGCTGCAGCATTGCTCGGGGTCGATATACCGCGCTATGAATGGGGGAAATAGGATATTCCGGATTTTTTTCATAACTTTGCGCCCACGAAAAAATCAATTCAAAACAATACCTTATGGCAACTACAGCTGACATCAAGATCGGTATGTGCATCGAAATGGATGGCAAGACCTTTCAAATCGTGGATTTCCAGCATGTGAAGCCGGGCAAAGGCCCCGCTTTCGTACGAACCAAACTCAAGAACCTCGAATCGGGCCGCGTGCTGGACAATACGTTCTCGGCAGGGGCGAAGATCGAACCCGTACGCGTGGAACGCCGTCCCTATCAGTTCACCTACGAGGATGACCTGGGGGCGCACTTCATGCACACCGAGACTTTCGAGGAGATCAACATCGACAAGGAACCTGATCACCAACTACGACCTGATGGCCGACGGCCAGATCGTCGAGGTGATGTTCCACACCGAGAAGGAGACGGTTCTCTCGGCCGAGCTTCCCCGATCGTCGATATGGAGGTAACCTACACGGAGCCGGGCGTGAAGGGCGATACGGCCTCGACCAACTCGCTCAAGCCCGCAACGGTCAATACGGGCGCCACGATCCGCGTGCCGCTGTTCATCAACACGGGCGACAAGATCCGCGTAGACACCCGTACGCGCGAGTATTACGAGCGTATCAAGTAAGCCGGCAGCGTTCCGGAGGGCTGTTTAACAAGTCCCGAAAATCGAAAATCACCCCTGTCAGAATAAGCTCTGGCAGGGGTGAAATCGTTGAAATCAGACTTGTCAGACAGCCCCTTTTGTCCGGGGCGGATCGGACGGTGCGCCCGTTATTCGAATTCGGACATCACGCGCTCCATCTTCCGGCGGATTTGGGCGGTGCAGAGGTTGCCGATGCTGCCTTCGTGGGTGTGGTGCACCTCGCGCGTCGGATGGTACTCACCGCGCTGTACGGCCATGCCCACCTGCTTGTAGGCTTCGCGGAACGGGACGCCTTCGAGCACGAGCCGGTTCACGTCTTCGACTGTGAAGAGGTAGTCGTATTTCCGGTCGTCGAGGATGCCGGCGTTGACTTTCAGGTGCGCGAGCATGAAGTCGCACATTGAGAGGGTGCGTTTGATTTCGGTTGTCGCCGGGAACAGGATGTCCTTGAGCAGCTGCAGATCGCGGTGGTAGCCCACCGGGAGGTTCGTCGTCAGCAGGGCGATCTCGTTGGGCAGCGCCTGCAGGCGGTTGCAGCGCCCGCGCATGATCTCGAAGACGTCGGGATTCTTCTTGTGGGGCATGATGCTCGATCCCGTGGTCAGGTTGTCGGGCAGCGACACGAAGCCGAAGTTCTGGCTCATGAACAGGCAGATGTCCATCGCCAGGCGGCCGATGGTCGCAGCGACGGCCGCGATGGCGTTGGCGGCGGTGCGTTCGCTTTTGCCGCGGCTCATCTGTGCCGCCACGACGTTGTAGTGTAGCGCTTCGAAACCCAGCAGGCGCGTGGTCATCTCACGGTCGAGCGGGAACGACGAGCCGTATCCGGCGGCCGATCCCAGCGGGTTCTGGTTGGCGATGTGCCACGCCGCGGCGAGCAGCCGCATGTCGTCCACGAGCGTTTCGGCGTAGGCCCCGAACCACAGCCCGAACGACGAGGGCATGGCGATCTGGAGGTGGGTGTATCCCGGCATCAGTATCCCCTTGTACTGTTCGCTGAGCGTTAGCAGGCGGTCGAAGACCGTTTTACGGCGTCGGCGATCTGCCGCAGCTCGTCGCGCAGAAAGAGTTTCAGATCCACGAGGACCTGATCGTTGCGCGAACGCCCCGAGTGTATTTTCTTGCCCGCGTCGCCCAGGCGGCGGGT
>VOFC01004637.1_pt1 | contig 97998 bp, 142 predicted proteins | sample 5384161 | NCBI WGS metagenome assembly VOFC01 (sample SAMN12384722, study PRJNA508395) | human gut metagenome | isolation source: healthy gut B | host: Homo sapiens | reverse complement strand
CGTGGAGCGAATGTCAAGTTAACAAACTGGCGACAAGTCACTGTACGAATCACAAACTGATTACTGTTTACCCAATACCATAACCAGGGTAGTAGTATGAAACAACGTGTGAGTTTCTCACGACACACACGGGGAAGTGTACAGTCACCGCTTGTCGTACTCAGGTTTAAAGTGCGAAAAGGAGGCGACTTTTTTTATGGCAAATCAGGTAATGAGAATTACATTGAAAGCTTATGAACATCAGCTCGTAGATGCATCTGCCAAAAAAATTATCGAAACAGTTAAGAAAAATGGAGCTAAGGTGAGCGGACCGGTACCGCTTCCTACCAAGAAGGAAGTTGTTACCATTCTGAGAGCAGTACACAAGTACAAGGACTCCAGAGAACAGTTCGAGCAGAGAACTCACAAGAGACTGATCGACATCATGGCTCCCACTCAGAAGACTGTTGATGCACTTTCCAGACTGGAAATGCCGGCTGGTGTATTTATCGACATCAAGATGAAGTCCAAATAATAAGGACATCTTAATTTTAAACAGTATTCCTAAAATTTAGGATGAGCGCGAAAGCGTTCCGCTGTAAATCACAGGAGGTAATTATAATGAAGAAAGCTATTTAGCTACTAAAGTCGGAATGACTCAGATCTTCAACGAAGAAGATGGAGTTCTGATTCCGGTAACTGTACTGCAGGCTGGCCCTTGTGTAGTTACACAGGTTAAGACAGTTGAGAACGACGGCTACAGTGCAGTACAGGTTGGATATGTTGACAAGAAAGAAAAGATTGTCACAAAAGACAACAGTGGTAAGAAGTCCATCGCTCACAGAAACGGTGTGACAAAAGCTGAAAAAGGTCATTTTGATAAAGCAGGCGTATCTGGAAAGAGATATGTAAAAGAATTCAGATTTGAAAATGCTGAAGAGTATACACTTGCTCAGGAAATTAAAGCTGATATCTTTGCAGCAGGCGACAAGATTGACGCAACTGCTATTTCCAAAGGTAAAGGTTTCCAGGGTGCGATTAAGCGTCATGGCCAGAGCAGAGGACCTATGACACACGGTTCCAAGTTCCACGTCATGCTGGTTCAAACGGTGCTGCATCTGATCCAAGTAAGGTATTCAAAGGTAAGAAGATGCCAGGACAGATGGGTAACAAGAAGATCACTGTTCAGAATCTCGAAGTTGTAAGAGTTGATGCAGAGAACAACCTGCTCCTCGTTAAGGGATCTGTACCGGGACCGAAGAAGAGCCTGGTAACAATCAAAGAGACAGTGAAAGCTAACTAGTCTGACAGTTAAGAAAGGAGGAACACACAGATGGCAAACGTATCTGTTTACAATATCGAAGGTAAAGAAGTTGGTACAATCGAACTGAACGATGCTGTATTTGGTGTTGAAGTAAATGAGCACCTCGTACACATGGCAGTTGTAAATCAGCTTGCAAATAATCGTCAGGGAACACAGAAAGCAAAGACACGTTCTGAAGTTTCTGGTGGCGGAAGAAAACCATGGAGACAGAAAGGAACAGGTCACGCAAGACAGGGATCAACAAGATCACCTCAGTGGACAGGCGGTGGAGTTGTATTTGCTCCGGTTCCGAGAGACTACTCCTTCAAAATGAATAAGAGAGAGAAGAGAGCAGCTCTGAAATCTGCACTTACTTCCAGAGTAGAAGAGAACAAAAATTCATCGTTGTTGATGAACTTAATTTCGACGAAATCAAAACAAAAAGAAATTCCAGGCAGTACTGAACAACCTGAACGTTAACAAAGCATTGGTAGTTCTTGAAGATGGAAACAAGAATGTTGAGATTTCCGCAAAGAATATCCCGGATGTTAAAACAGCACATACAAACACAATCAACGTATATGACATCCTGAAATACAACACAGTAATCGCTACAAAAGCTGCTGTTGCAACTATTGAGGAGGTGTACGCATAATGGCAAACATTCAGTATTATGATGTAATCCTTAAACCAGTTATCACTGAGAAGAGCATGGAGCTTATGGCTGACAAGAAATATACATTCCTTGTTCACACAGAGGCTACAAAATCTCAGATCAAAGAAGCTGTTGAAAAAATGTTCAACGGTACAAAAGTAAAAAGCGTCAACACAATGAACCTTGATGGTAAGAACAAAAGACGTGGAATGACTTTCGGAAAGACAGCTAAGACAAAGAAGGCTGTAGTAGCATTGACAGAGGACAGTGCTGATATTGAAATCTTTGAAGGTCTGTAAAAAAAAGACATTATACGGTGCAAACCCGTGAAACAAATAATCAGAGCAAACGAAAGGAGAGAAAGTAATGGGTATCAAGACATATAATCCATATACACCTTCCAGAAGACACATGACTGGTTCTGATTTCTCTGAGATCACAAAGACAACACCAGAAAAATCCCTCCTCGAATCCAAGAAGAGAAAAAGCTGGCCGTAACGCACAGGGTAAAATCACAGTTAGACACCGCGGAGGCGGAGCTAAGAAAAAATATAGAATTATCGACTTCAAGAGAAAGAAAGACGGAATTCCGGCAACAGTTGTTGGAATCGAGTATGATCCAAATAGAAGTGCTAACATCGCACTGATCTGCTACGCAGATGGTGAGAAAGCATACATCCTTGCTCCAGAAGGACTTACAGACGGCATGACAGTTATGAACGGTGCTGACGCTGAGGTTAGAGTAGGAAACTGCCTTCCACTTTCAGAGATTCCGGTTGGTACACAGATCCACAACATCGAGCTGTACCCGGGAAAAGGTGGACAGATGGTTCGTTCTGCGGGTAACAGCGCACAGCTGATGGCGAAGGAAGGCAAATATGCAACCCTGAGACTTCCCTCCGGTGAAATGAGAATGGTTCCAATTGTTTGCCGCGCTACAATCGGTGTTGTAGGTAATGGAGATCACAACCTTATTAACCACGGTAAGGCTGGACGTAAGAGACATATGGGTATCAGACCTACAGTTCGTGGTTCCGTAATGAACCCTAACGACCATCCACACGGAGGTGGAGAAGGTAAGACAAGTATCGGTCGTCCAGGTCCATGTACACCTTGGGGTAAACCGGCACTCGGTCTTAAGACTCGTAAGAAGAAGAAGGCTTCTAACAAGCTTATCGTAAGAAGAAGAGATGGTAAAGCGATTAAATAATCAGATTCACAAGGAGGTTTCAACCTATGGCTCGTTCACTTAAAAAGGGAGCATTCGCGGACGAGAGCTTACTTAAGAAAAGTAGACGCAATGAACGCTGCAGGTGATAAATCAGTTATAAAGACATGGTCACGCCGTTCTACAATCTTCCCGTCATTTGTTGGTCATACATTTGCCGTACATGACGGAAGAAGACATGTGCCTGTATATGTTACAGAGGACATGGTTGGCCACAAACTCGGTGAGTTCGTTGCAACAAGAACTTACAGAGGACACGGCAAAGACGAAAAGAAGTCAAAAGTTAGATAATTTTCATACAGTTTGAAAGGAGGTTTCATCCATGGCTAAAGGACATAGATCCCAGATTAAGAGAGAAAGAAACGCACAGAAAGATACAAGACCTTCAGCTAAGCTGTCTTACGCTAGAGTATCTGTTCAGAAGGCTTGTTTCGTATTAGATGCCATTAGAGGCAAAGACGTACAGACTGCACTTGGTATTCTGGAGTACAATCCCAGATATGCTTCAAGCGTTATAGAGAAGTTACTGAAATCAGCAATCGCAAATGCTGAGAATAACAACGGTATGAGCGTTGAGAACCTTTACATCGCAGAGTGCTATGCAAACAAGGGACCTACCATGAAGAGAGTAAAACCGAGAGCACAGGGCAGAGCTTACAGAATCGAAAAGAGAATGAGCCACATCACTGTTGTGCTGAATGAGAGATAAGAGGACAATATGGGACAGAAAGTTAATCCTCATGGCCTTAGAGTCGGCGTAATCAAAGACTGGGATGCAAAGTGGTATGCAGAAGACGATTTCGCTGACAATCTGGTTGAAGATCACAAGATCAGAAAGTTTTTAAAGAAGAGATTATACAGCGCTGGAATCTCTAAGATTGAAATCGAAAGAGCATCCGATCGCGTTAAGATCATCGTTTATACAGCTAAGCCTGGTGTCGTAATCGGCAAGGGTGGTTCCGAGATCGAAAAAGTCAAAGCAGAGCTTGCAGCTTACACAGATAAGAAGCTCATCGTTGACATCAAAGAAGTAAAGAGACCGGACAGAGATGCTCAGCTCGTTGCTGAGAACATCGCTAGCCAGCTTGAAAACCGTATTTCATTCAGACGTGCTATGAAGTCCTGCATGTCCAGAACAATGAAATCCGGAGCACTCGGAGTTAAGACTTCTGTATCCGGACGTCTTGGTGGAGCTGATATGGCTCGTACAGAGTTCTACAGTGAGGGAACAATTCCTCTGCAGACACTTCGTGCTGACATCGATTATGGATTCGCAGAAGCTGATACAACTTACGGAAAAGTCGGTGTAAAGGTTTGGATTTACAAAGGCGAGGTTCTTCCGACAAAATCTGATAAGGAAGGGAGCGATAAATAATGTTAATGCCAAAAAGAGTAAAACACGTAAACAGTTCCGTGGTACTATGAAAGGTAAGGCTCTTAGAGGTAATAAGATTTCTTACGGTGAATATGGTATCGTTGCAACGGAACCTTGCTGGATCCGTTCTAACCAGATCGAAGCAGCCCGTATCGCCATGACACGTTACATCAAGCGTGGTGGTAAGGTTTGGATCAAGATCTTCCCAGACAAGCCGATCACAGCAAAACCGGCTGAGACTCGTATGGGTAGTGGTAAAGGTACTGTTGAGTATTGGGCAGCAGTAGTTAAACCGGGCCGTGTAATGTTTGAGATTGCAGGAGTACCAGAGGAAACAGCTAGAGAGGCACTTCGACTTGCAATGCATAAATTACCTTGCAAATGCAAAATCGTTTCTCGCGCAGACTTAGAAGGCGGTGATAACAGTGAAAATTAATACATTTGTAAACGAGTTAAAAGGAAAATCCGTAGAGGAATTAAATGAAGAATTAGTAGCTGCTAAGAAGGAACTTTTTAACTTGAGATTCCAGAACGCAACAAATCAGTTAGACAATACAAGCAGAATTAAGGAAGTTAGAAAGAATATCGCTCGTATCGAGACTCTGATTACAGAGGCTAAAAGCTCAGCATAGTGAAAGGAGCAGCAACCGTGGAAGAGAGAAATTTAAGAAAAACCCGTACGGGTAAGGTTGTCAGCGACAAGATGGACAAAACAATTGTTGTTGCCGTTGAAGACCATGTAAAACATCCACTTTACAACAAGATCGTAAAGAGAACTTACAAACTTAAAGCTCATGACGAGAAACAACGAGTGTAAAATTGGAGATACAGTAAAAGTTATGGAAACAAGACCTCTGTCCAAGAGACAAGAGATGGAGACTTGTTGAAATCATGGAGAAAGCGAAATAATTATTTGAAGGAGGGAAACCTGCATGATACAGCAAGAAAGCAGACTTAAAGTAGCAGACAATACAGGTGCTAAAGAGTTACTGTGTATCCGTGTGCTTGGTGGTTCTACAAGAAGATATGCCAGCATCGGAGATGTGATCGTTGCAACTGTTAAAGATGCAACGCCAGGCGGCGTTGTTAAAAAGGCGATGTTGTTAAAGCTGTAGTTGTCCGTTCTGTAAGAGGTGCTCGTCGTAAAGACGGTTCCTACATCAGATTCGATGAAAATGCTGCTGTTATTATAAAAAGACGATTTGAACCCACGTGGAACACGTATTTTTGGACCAGTAGCCAGAGAGCTCAGAGAGAAACACTTTATGAAGATCGTTTCCTTAGCTCCGGAAGTACTGTAGGGAGGTGCCTGAGAATGTCAACTATGAAAATTAAAAAAGGTGATATGGTTAAGGTTATCGCCGGTAAAGATAAAGACAAAGAAGGCAAAGTTATTGCCGTAGATAAAAAGACGGTAAAGTCCTGGTTGAAGGCGTCAATATGCTGACAAAGCACACAAAGCCAAGCATGGCAAATCCAGAACGGCGGTATCGTACATCAGGAAGGTTACATTGATGCATCAAACGTTATGTTACGTTCATAACGGAAAAGCAACAAGAGTAGGCTTCAAGATGGATGGAGACAAAAAGTTCGTTTTGCTAAGGCAACAGGCGAAGTTATTGATTAATTCAAGGAAGGAGGTCCAGGACGTTGAGTAGACTGAAAGAGACATATCAGAATGAGATCGTAGACGCTATGATCAAAAAATTTGGATATAAAAACATTATGGAAGTGCCGAAGCTTGACAAAGTTGTTATCAACATGGGTGTAGGCGAGGCAAAAGAGAATGCTAAACTTCTGGAGTCAGCTATTGCAGATATGGAGAAAATCGCAGGACAGAAAGCGGTTGTAACAAGAGCAAAGAATTCTGTAGCTAACTTCAAGATCAGAGAGGGTATGCCGATCGGATGTAAAGTTACATTAAGAGGAGAAAAATGTATGAGTTCGTTGATCGTCTGATCAACCTTGCACTTCCTCGTGTCCGTGACTTTAGAGGTGTTAATCCTAACGCATTCGATGGAAGAGGAAACTATGCACTCGGTATTAAAGAGCAGTTGATTTTCCCTGAGATCGAATACGATAAGATTGACAAGACCAGAGGTATGGATGTAATTTTCGTTACAACAGCTAAGACTGATGAAGAAGCTCGTGAATTATTGACTCAGTTCAATATGCCATTCGCAAAGTAAGAAGGAGGAAATTCATGGCTAAGACATCTATGAAAATTAAACAGCAGCGCAATCCAAAATTCTCGACAAGAGAATATAGCCGTTGCAGAATTTGTGGTCGTCCACATGCATATTTAAGAAAATATGGTATCTGCCGTATCTGCTTCCGCGAACTGGCATACAAAGGACAGATCCCGGTGTTAAGAAAGCAAGCTGGTAAGACGAAAGCAACTATATACTGTGAAATAACATAGGAGGAATCACACACATGACAATGAGTGATCCTATCGCAGATATGCTTACAAGAATCCGTAATGCAAATACTGCTAAACATGATACTGTTGACGTTCCTGCATCCAAGATGAAGATTGCTATCGCTGATATTCTTGTAGATGAGGGATATATCGAGAAATACGATGTTGTTGAAGACGGAGTATTCAAAACAATCCACATCACACTGAAATATGGTGCTGATAAGAACGAGAAAGTTATTTCCGGACTGAAGAGAATCTCCAAACCGGGACTTCGTGTTTACGCTAATACAGAGGATATCCCGAAGGTACTTGGCGGACTCGGAACAGCAATCATCTCTACAAACAAAGGTGTAGTAACAGACAAAGAAGCTAGAAAACTCGGCGTAGGCGGAGAGGTTCTTTGCTTCGTTTGGTAAGCCGAAAGCAACTTAGTGAGAACGAGGCGTAGCCGAAGTTTGAGCTTAGTGCGAGGTTGTTCTTTGAGCTAGCGAGACTACTTGCTTAGCGAAAAGAACTTCCTTATAAATGTAACTGAAAACAGAGAAGCCAACGCAGCTTCTCCGAGAATCTAAGTTAAGGAGGATAATGGTATGTCACGTATAGGAAGACTGCCTGTAGCAATTCCTGCAGGCGTAACTGTAGAAGTTGCAGAAAATAATAAAGTGACTGTTAAAGGTCCAAAGGGAACTCTTACAAAAAGAGCTTCCAGTAGAAATGGAAATCAAAGTTGAAGGCGAAGAAGTAATCGTTACAAGACCGAGCGATTTAAAGAAGATGAAATCTCTTCACGGTCTTACAAGAACACTGATCAACAACATGGTTGTTGGTGTAACTCAGGGTTATGAGAAAGTTCTTGAAGTCAACGGAGTAGGTTACAGAGCAGCCAAATCAGGAAATAAACTGACACTGAACCTTGGTTATTCTCATCCAGTAGAGATGATCGATCCAGAAGGAATCGAGACTGTACTTGAGGGACAGAACAAGATCACTGTTCAGGGTATCGACAAAGAAAAGGTTGGCCAGTATGCAGCTGAGATCAGAGACAAGAGAAGACCGGAGCCTTATAAGGGCAAGGGTATCAAGTATGCTGATGAAGTAATCAGACGTAAAGTTGGTAAGACCGGTAAGAAGTAAATAAGGAGAGTGTAAAAATGGTTAGTAAGAAATCTAGAAGCGAAGTTCTTAGAAAAAAACAGATGAAATTACTCAACCGTTTCAGCGGAACAGCGCACAGACCGCGTCTCGCTGTGTTCAGAAGTAACAATCATATGTATGCTCAGATCATTGATGACACTGTAGGAAACACTCTGGTATCTGCTTCCACCCTTCAGAAGGATGTGAAAGCTGAGCTTGAGAAAACCAACAACGTGGATGCAGCAGCATATTTAGGAAAAGTAATTGCCGAGAGAGCAAAAAAGCTAAAGGTATTGATGAAGTTGTATTTGATAGAGGCGGATTCATTTACCAGGGTAAGATCAAAGCACTGGCAGACGCAGCAAGAGAAGCTGGGCTGAATTTCTAAGGAAGGGAGAACACAGATGAGACAGGAACGTATTGATGCTAGTCAGATGGAATTAGTAGAAAAAGTAGTATCAATCAAACGTGTTACCAAGGTTGTAAAAGGCGGCCGCAACATGCGTTTCACAGCTTTAGTAGTTGTTGGTGATGGAAATGGCCATGTTGGTGCAGGTTTAGGAAAAGCTACTGAAATTCCGGAAGCTATTCGTAAAAGGTAAAGAGGACGCTATGAAGAAAATGATCAGCGTATCTCTTGATGAAAACTCAAGTGTAACACATGATGTGATCGGTAAATTCGGAAGTGCTTCTGTACTTCTGAAAAAAGCTCCGGAAGGTACTGGTGTTATCGCCGGTGGTCCGGCTCGTGCCGTTATCGAGATGGCAGGAATTAAGAACATCCGTACAAAATCTTTAGGATCCAACAACAAACAGAATGTTGTACTTGCTACTATCGAAGGACTTAGAGGTGTTAAGACACCGGAAGATGTTGCAAGACTTCGCGGCAAATCAGTTGAAGAGATCTTAGGCTAATCAAAAGAATAGCCCGATCAAGCGCACAGGAGGTTAGATTGAAATGGCAAATTTAAAAATCACATTAGTAAAATCAACAATCGGCGCCGTACCAAAACACAAAAAGACCGTTGAGGCACTTGGATTGAAGAAACTGAACAAGACGGTCGTACTGCCGGACAATGCTGCTACTAGAGGAATGGTACAGCAGGTTAGACATTTAGTAAAAGTTGAAGAAGAGGCTTAATTAAGATAAGGAGGTAATGTCATGGACTTATCAAACTTAAGACCGGCAGACGGTTCTAAACAGAGTGATAATTTCAGAAGAGGCCGTGGACATGGTTCAGGAAACGGCAAGACAGCTGGCAAAGGCCACAAAGGACAGAAGGCTCGTTCAGGAGCTCCCAGACCTGGTTTCGAAGGTGGTCAGATGCCTTTATACAGACGTATTCCCAAGAGAGGTTTCACATGCAGAAACTCTAAGACAATCGTAGGAATCAACCTTAGCGCACTTGAAGTATTCGAGGATGGCGCTACAGTATCAGTTGAGACACTGATCGAAGCCGGTATCGTTAAAAATCCGAGAGATGGCGTTAAAATTCTTGGAAATGGAGAGTTAACTAAGAAGCTTACAGTTCAGGCTAATGCATTTAGTGCAAAGAGCTGCTGAGAAGATTGAGGCCCTTGGTGGTAAAGCAGAGGTGATTTAATGCTTAAATCCTTGCGTAAAGCATTAAGTATTGAGGATATCAGAAATAGACTTCTCTATACATTGGCAATGCTTATCGTTGTTAGGTTAGGATCACAGTTGCCCACCCGGGAGTTGATCCAACCTTTATCCAGAATTTTTTTGCACAGCAGACCGGTGACGCATTTAACTTTTTTTGAGGCGTTCACCGGCGGCTCATTTACAAGAATGTCAGTATTTGCCCTGAGTATCACTCCATATATCACATCATCTATTATCATGCAGCTTCTGACAATAGCGATTCCAAAGCTTGAAGAGATGCAGAAAGATGGTGAAGATGGAAGAAAGAAAATCGCAGCGATTACAAGATATGTGAAAGTTGGTCTTGCACTGATTGAATCTATCGCAATGGCTGTAGGATTTGGACGTCAGGGACTTCTGGAAGAATATAATTTCGTAAATTGTGCAATCGTTGTATGTACACTGACTGCAGGAAGTGCATTCCTGATGTGGATCGGTGAGCGTATTACGGAGAAGGGTGTTGGAAACGGTATCTCAATCGTTCTTCTTATCAACATTGTTTCCCGTGTTCCGATGATTTCGTGACACTGTATACACAGTTCATGAAAGGCAAAACAATTGCAAAGGCAGGACTTGCCGGTGTTATTATCCTTGCAGTTCTTCTGGTTGTAGTTGTGTTTGTTATCATTCTTCAGGACGGAGAAAAGAAGAATTGCAGTTCAGTATTCCAAAAAGTACAGGGAAGAAAAATGTATGGCGGTCAGTCAACATATATTCCGTTGAAGGTGAATACAGCCGGAGTAATCCCGGTTATCTTCTCTTCTTCACTGATGCAGACACCAATCGTGATTGCACAGTTCCTTGGAAAAGAAATGGAACTGGAATTGGAAGTAAGATCCTTGCAGGTTTAAACTCCAATAACTGGTGCGATCCAGAGAATCCGATTTATTCAGTCGGACTTGTGGTTTACATTTTACTTACAATATTCTTTGCATATTTCTATACATCGATTACTTTCAATCCGATGGAGATTGCAAATAATATGAAAAAAGAGCGGTGGATTTATCCCTGGAATTCGTCCGGGCAAACCAACAGTTGACTACCTTACAAAATTTTTTTGAATTATATCATCTTTGTTGGTGCGTGTGGTTTGATCATCGTACAGGTGATTCCATATTTCTTCAATGGAGTATTCGGTGCAAACGTTTCCTTTGGAGGAACATCCCTGATCATCATCGTAGGAGTTGTCCTTGAGACAATCAAGAAGATTGAATCACAGATGCTTGTAAGAAATTACACAGGATTTTTAAATAATAAGAGATAACAGTTATTGATATTGTTTTCTATTAAATGTCTTTTAGCTCGCTTTGTTGTCCTCAATTGCAGGACGAACAGAGCGGGTTAAACTTGTATAAGGAGGATAAAGATATGAAACTCATCATGTTAGGAGCCCCAGGAGCAGGAAAAGGAACACAGGCAAAGAAGATTGCTGAGAAGTATTCTATTCCGCATATTTCTACTGGAGATATCTTTAGAGCAAACATCAAGAACGGAACAGAACTTGGTAAGAAAGCAAAAACTTTCATGGATCAGGGCCTTCTGGTTCCGGATGAACTGGTTGTTGATCTCGTTGTAGACAGAGTAAACCAGGAAGATTGTAAGAATGGATATGTACTTGATGGATTTCCGCGTACAGTTCCACAGGCAGAGGCACTTGATCGTGCACTTGCTGAGATGGGACAGAAGATTGATTATGCGATCGATGTTGAAGTTCCAGATGAGAATATTGTAAACCGTATGTCTGGAAGAAGAGCTTGTGTTGATTGTGGTGCTACTTATCATATCGTATATGCTCCGACTGCAAAAAGAAGGCATCTGCGACAAGTGTGGCGGAGAGCTTATCTTGAGAGACGATGATAAACCAGAGACAGTACTTAAGAGACTTGGTGTTTATCATGAGCAGACTCAGCCATTGATCGATTATTATACAGAAGCCGGAATATTAAAAGAGGTTGACGGAACAATCGATATCAATGATGTATTTGCTGCAATCGTTCAGATCCTTGGAGAGTAAGTTTTGTTGATTTCATTCAGGAGGATTAAAAATGTCAAAAACTGACGTGATTGAAATTGAAGGCGTTGTAGTTGAAAAACTTCCTAACGCGATGTTCAAAGTAGAACTGGAGAACGGCCACATTGTGCTGGCACATATTAGCGGAAAGCTGCGTATGAATTTCATCAAGATTCTGCCGGGAGATAAGGTTACACTTGAGATGTCACCTTATGACCTGAGCAAAGGAAGAATTGTCTGGAGAGACAAGTAAGAATTCTACACATCAAATAACAGGAATGCTGTTGTTTACAACGTTCCGTATCTGAAAAGATAAAAAGATATTATTTTCTGAAAAGTATTTTTAGAAAATAATATCTTTTTTAATTTAAGTCTTGACTTTACCATATGTTTTGTGGTAAAGTATGAAATGGTCATTTTTGGAGAGGTGTGTCCAAAAATACCGGAATATATAGGCAGAGCAAAGTAGGGAAGGAGGATTTGACATGAAGGTTAGATCATCAGTTAAACCAATTTGTGAAAAATGCAAAATTATTAGAAGAAAAGGTAGTATCAGAGTAATCTGTGAGAACCCGAAGCACAAACAGCGTCAGGGCTAATTGTGCAATTATCAAGCGGCTGACAGCATGACACGCCAGGAGGTGTGTGGAGCTGTTTAATATACAGTAAGGATACATCGCATCTGTTCGCAGGTACCGACAGAGCGTGTAGTCTGGGCATCTGACAGACGTTTGTCATCTTTATAAAAAAGAGGGAAGATGCTATTGTATATTGCTTATAATACCCGGCATTTGCATTGGCGGATGAGAGTATGATCCGTGCCGGGAAAGGGTATGTAGTTTCCGTACATGCCTGGGCTGGGATATTGGAACGATACATTCCGGTAGGATGCAGCAGTAGATGAGTTACACCAGACTTCATTTATTAAAATAGAAGATACTCATTTCGCATTCGCAGCCTCAATTAGGGACAATGAACAAGAAAACCAGAAAAAAGAAAATGGAGGAAAGACACATGGCTCGTATTGCAGGTGTAGACTTACCAAGAGACAAACGTGTAGAAATCGGTCTTACTTATATCTACGGAATTGGTAGAACAAGTGCAGATCGTATCTTAAAGGATGCAGGAGTAAATCCTGATACCCGTGTAAGAGATCTTACAAGTGAAGAAGTAAAGAAGATCAGTGCAGTAATCGATGAGACTCAGGTTGTAGAAGGTGATCTTAGAAGAGAGATCCAGCTCAACATCAAGAGACTGAAAGAGATCGGATGCTACCGTGGAATCCGTCACAGAAAAGGACTTCCGGTACGTGGTCAGAAGACAAAGACTAATGCAAGAACTTGCAAAGGTCCTAAGAGAACTGTAGCAAATAAGAAGAAATAATTAGAACGTATAAAATAAAGAAAGTAGGTTAGTTTAAATGGCTAAGAAAGTTGCGAAAAAAAAGTAACAAAAAAGCGTGTCAAGAAAAAAACGTTGAACGCGGACAGGCACATATTCAGTCATCCTTCAACAATACAATTGTTACACTGACTGACGCTCAGGGAAATGCTCTTTCATGGGCAAGTGCAGGCGGTCTGGGATTTAGAGGTTCAAGAAAATCTACTCCATATGCAGCACAGATGGCGGCTGAGACAGCAGCTAAAGGCAGCATTAGTACATGGTCTTAAATCAGTAGATGTATTTGTAAAAGGACCAGGATCAGGAAGAGAAGCAGCAATCCGTGCACTTCAGGCATGCGGAATCGATGTAGTAAGCATCAAGGACGTAACACCCGTTCCGCACAACGGATGCCGTCCGCCCAAGCGTAGAAGAGTCTAATTATACTCTGCTGTATAAGAAAAGCAGTTATTTAATAGTAAATGTTGACGCAGCGGCATGAGTACCGCTGGCATGTATAATAATTAGGAGGATAGAAATGGCAGTAAATAGAGTTCCTGTTCTTAAAAGATGCCGTTCATTAGAATGGATCCGATTTACCTCGGAATCAATAAGAAATCTAACAGACAGTTAAAAAGATCTAATAGAAAAATGAGCGAGTATGGTCTTCAGTTACGTGAAAAGCAGAAAGCTAAATTTATCTATGGTGTGCTGGAGAAACCTTTCAGAAACTACTATGCAAAAGCTAAGCAGATGGAAGGTATGACAGGTGCGAACCTGATGATCATTCTTGAGTCAAGACTTGACAATGTTGTTTTCCGTCTTGGACTTGCTAGAACAAGAAAAGAAGCAAGACAGATCGTAGATCACAAGCATGTACTGGTAAACGGCAAGCAGGTGAATATCCCGTCCTACCTTGTAAGGCTGGCGATGTAATCGAAATCAAAGAGAACAAAAAAGGCTCACAGAGATACAAAGAGATTCTTGAAGCTACAGCAGGAAATATGGTTCCGGAGTGGCTTGAAGCAGACGCTGAGAATCTGAAAGGTACAGTAAAAGAGCTTCCGACAAGAGAAGCCATCGATGTTCCAGTTGATGAGATGTTAATCGTCGAGCTGTATTCTAAATAATAATTTGTAACTGTTCAGAGCCAAGCAAAATTTCATAAAACAGCTATAAAATTCTTGCATTTTTAAGACTGTTTTTGAAATTTTATTTGGCGGATACGCCACACCGACGAAATGCGTAGCATTTTGGAGGTTGGCTCTGAACATTTACAATAATTACGATTTGAAAGGATTGCGCAGGCATTTATGCAGGGCAATCCTAACTAATCTGAACAAGTTGTTTAGATACAGTTTTGTACCCCCTCAACGTAGATTAAGCCCATAAGGAGGGTCTGTGTAGTGTTTGATTTTAATAAACCTAATATTGAAATTACAGATGTTTCAGATGACAAGAAATACGGAAGATTTGTCGTAGAACCGCTGGAGAGAGGATACGGAACTACGCTGGGAAATTCCCTGAGAAGAATTATGCTTTCTTCTCTTCCGGGAGCAGCGATCAGTTCAGTAAAAATCGACGGTGTACTGCACGAGTTCAGTTCCATCCCGGGTGTTAAAGAAGATGTGACAGAGATCATCATGAACCTGAAATCCCTGGCAATCAAGAACACTTCTGAGTCTGATGAAGTAAAGACAGCTTATATCGAATACGAAGGAGAAGGTGTTGTAACCGGTGCTGATATCCAGTGCGACTCTGATATTGAGATTGTAAACCCGGAGCAGGTAATTGCTACATTAAGCGGTGGCAAGGACAGCAAGCTCTATATGGAACTCACGATTACAAAAAGGAAGAGGATATGTAAGTTCAGATAAGAATAAGACAGAAGATATGCCGATCGGTGTACTTCCGATTGATTCTATTTACACTCCGATCGATCGTGTAAATCTGACAGTACAGAATACCCGTGTTGGTCAGATCACAGATTATGACAAGCTGACATTGGATGTGTGGACAAAAGGTACAATGGCTCCTGATGAAGCAGTCAGCCTTGCCGCAAAAGTTTTAAGTGAGCACCTGAAGCTCTTTATCGACCTGTCAGAGGTAGCTCAGCAGGCAGAAGTTATGATCGAAAAAGAAGATGATGAAAAAGAAAAGAGTTCTTGAGATGAGCATTGATGAGCTTGAACTTTCAGTTCGTTCTTATAACTGTCTGAAGAGAGCCGGTATCAATACCGTTGAAGAACTTACAAATAAGACTCCTGAAGATATGATGAAAGTTCGTAACCTTGGTCGTAAGTCTCTCGAAGAAGTTCTTGCAAAACTGAAAGAACTCAATCTGAACTGAACCACGGAGAAGAATAATATTCTTTATCCGTACTATGATAAAGTATCAGGACGCTTAGGTCCTGCACAGGCTGAATTCACAGATTGTGAATATTAGCCCGCTGAAGATTAAATATCCTGATGGTAAGCCCGAAGAGCACAGCAGGAGCATTTGATTAGTAAGCCCGAAGACGCATAACCAAATGTTAATTAATGGAGGAAATTTGAAATGGCAAAGTATAGAAAACTTGGCAGAACAGCAAGCCAGAGAAAAGCTTTACTTAGAAACCAGGTAACAGCACTTCTTAACAACGGAAAGATCGTTACAACAGAAGCTAAGGCAAAAGAAATCCGTAAGCAGGCAGAAAGCCTGATCGCTCTTGCTGTAAAGAAAAAGATAACTTCGAAGAAGTTACAGTAATGGCTAAAGTAGCACGTAAAGACGCTGATGGAAAACGTGTGAAAGAAGTTGTAGACGGAAAGAAAGTTACCGTATATGACGAAGTTGAAAAAAACAATCAAGAAAGATAAGCCAAGCAGACTGCATGCAAGACGTCAGATGCTGAAAGTTCTCTTCCCGGTTAAAGAAGGCGAGAAGAGAAACATGAAAGATGTTGACATGGTTGCAAAACTCTTTGATGAGATCGCTCCAAAATACGTTGGTCGTAACGGTGGTTATACAAGAATCGTTAAGATTGGACCGCGTAAAGGTGACGCAGCAATGGAAGTTCTGATTGAGCTTGTTTAATTTGATAATATAGCTGATTTTTGACTCCTATGTGAGATGTATGTCTTACATAGGAGTTTTTTTGTATATTAGGAAAGTGCTTTCCTAATATCTTTACAACTGTGCAAGTCAAGAGATTACCGAAAAAAATCTTTGGATGTATGGGGGAAATTTTTGATGAGGTGAAACTCAAAAATAAATTACCCAATTTCAAAATATATTACGATTGCCGGAAAAAGAAAGTTTAAGTGATAATGGTGGCAAGATATTCATAAAGAAATCACATTTACACAACACAGGGATGATAAGGAGCGAACACTATGAAAAAGAAACAGGCAATCGCATTATTACTTGCAACATACAGGTACTGTACCATATGCATTTGTGTCAACTGTGTATGCAGGACAAGGAAATGCACCGGATGCACCGACAAATCTCAAGACAGAGATGCTTAATGAAGCATATGGTATTGATACGAAAGACCCGGCTTTCTCATGGGTAGTCAATGACAAAGATCAAAAAGAAGTACAGACAGCTTATCGTATTATTATTTCAGAAACATCAGAACTGAAAGGTGAGGTGCTTGATACAGGCTGGGTGGAATCGGACGAGAACAGTTATGCACATGCAGAGGGTCTGTCAGATAAGCTGCAGGATAATGAACTTTATTACTGGCAGGTGCAGACAAAAGATAAAGATGGAAATGAGAGCCCGTTATCAGAAGCTTGTCCATTTATGACAAATGTATCAGGAGAATGGCAGAGTCTGAATGGAATTTGGGCAACACCGAATGCAACTCCGGAGTCAGGAGAAGAAGAGAAAGATCCAAGTCTATGGACAGACTTTACATTGGAACAGAAGATGTCCATCAAAGAAGGTGGAGCATTTGCAATGCTTGTCAGAATGGATGACGCTGGAAAGAATGGTTATATGGTTCAATTCCGTTCAAATGATAATCAGATTAAGATTCATCAGATTGATAATGGCACAATTAATACAAATGCATTTCAGGTAATCAATTTAGCTGAATCAGAAATAACATTACCGTAAGATGGAAGTGAATTTGGCGTAAGGATTGATTTCAAAGGAATAAGGATGACATTTTCTATTCTTACAGATTTGCAGAGTGAAGATGCACAGTATGTAGAAGTTGGGTCTGCTGAAGTAGATGGTGGTCGTACAGATGGAAGAATCGGATATCGTACCGGAAGAACAGAAGCTGGAACAATAGATGATTTGGTAATTACATCAACAGATGAAGCAAAGACAGTTTTGTATTCTTCAGATTTTGAGTCAGATGATAAGCTTTTCTCAGGTCTGTCTGTTGTAGATGGCAAATTAAATGTAGGAAAGTCAGTGTACAGTGTATGGTCCGGTGATACAACAAAGCCATATACAGGAGAGACAACTCCGGAAGAGTCAGATAAAGAAGATGAGAATCTCTTAACAGAAATCTCAAGATATTCTTTTTTCCGTAGTCCAAAGCTTACAATTGAAAATACTGATAACATTGATAAGGCAATTGTAAGTACGGCAAGCCGTGGAACAGCAAAGGACAGAGGCACGATTTATGATATATTCATGAACGGAACCTGCCTTGGGGCCGGATCAGCAAGAGAGATGTCTAATGTAGGTAAATACAGCACCGGAAGTGGATATACTCAAGTTTATTATAATTTATGATGTGACAGAACTTCTTACAAACGGAGATGCTAATGTAATCAGTGCTGTTGGAAATTCAAGAGATGACAGTCGAAGTATTTTGGTGCAGATGACGGTATTTTTTATAAGGATGGAACAAAACAGGTTCTGACTAATAGTGGTGTTGAAAATTCAGGATGGAAGACACTTGATGGAACAAATGCGTTTGGCGATGACGGCAGCGGTATCGGAACAGGATATGTAACACTTTTACATGATAATATTAATGCTGAGAAATATCCGGCAGGATGGCAGAATGCAGACTATGATGATAGTAAATGGGCGTCAGCAGTGATTAAGAATCAGGTGGCTGATTCAGCAACAGGAACGAGTGGAAGAGTTCTTTATCCATATACATCAGAGAATGTGCTTCGTGAGACTACGAAGGAAGCAACCAAGAAGGTATATATCAATAAATCAGGAAATGTAGTTGTAGATCTTGGAAAAGAGATTATCGGTGGTATGAAAGTCAACATCGAGAGTGACGCAAAGCAGTCTGTTACAGTTCATATGGGAGAAGAGATGAATGGTGATAACGTAAAATACCAGTTATCTGCAAAACCTGTTTATGAAGATACATGGACATTAAAAAGAAGGCACAAACGAATTTGAGACCGCTACAATGCGTAATTTCCGTTATGTCGAGCTGATTGGTCTGGATGATGTAACAAAGCAGGCAATTGTGGACAATCCGGACAGCATCATGGGATGGGCGATCAAACAAGAATTTGATCAAGAGGATTCAAGCTTCAAGGCAACAGACGGTTCAGATGCAGCAACATTGTTAAATCGTCTGTGGGAACTTTCAAAGTATTCGATTGAAGCAACAAATCAGGATGTGTTTACTGATTCACAAGCCCGTGAGCGTGCTCCTTATGAAGGCGATTTATTGGTTAATTCAAGCACAAGTTATGCAGTGTCTGAAAATTATTCATTGGCAAGACATTCTAACGAATGGCTGATCGATAATCAGACCTGGCCAAATGATTACAGAATTTTTTCTGTAGAGATGTCTTATCTCGATTATATGTATACAGGAAACAAAGATTCTATTTCGGAGTACTACACAGGACTTAAGAAAAAACTGACAGAAGAAGTGGAATATGAAGATTCTGCAACAGGATTGATACGGGCAAATGGAAGTCAGGCAGGTAATACATCTTTGATTGACTGGCCAACATCCGAAAGAGATGGATACCAGGGAAGTTATTATGATGTGGTATTCAATGCAGAGTATGTTGGAATCTATCTTAAGATGGCGGATATTAGTACAGCACTTGGAAAGACAGATGATGCAAAATACTACACTGAGAAATCAGAGAAGCTCAAAGAAAGTCTTCTGAAATATGCATATGATAAGGAAAACGGATGCTTCTACGATTCTCTTGCAAAGGATTATGCAGCAACAAAGCATTCTTCCACCCATGCAACTGCTTATGCATTGACTTATGGTGTGTTTGACAGCCAGGAAATGGCAGATCAGATGTGTGATTTCGTATATGAAAAGTGCAAGGATGAATTTAAAGGAAGCGTTTATGTGACGTACTTTATTCTGAAGGGCTTGTATAATGGAAATCATGGAGATTATGCAGAAAAGCTGATGACGAATCAAAAAGTCGGAACGGATGTAAAGACATTTGCCTCTCTTCTGGATGATTTGAACTGTACGATCACACCGGAGGCATGGGGACACAAGTGGAAAGGAAACATGACAATGTCTCATCCGTGGGGTGCTGCACCAGGCTGCTCTATTGTACAGGGAACTTTTGGTATTATGCCGATAGATGCAGGATTTGATGAATTTACGATCAAGTTCCAGCCAGGTGAAGTTGCATCTGCAGAAGTGACAACACCGAGTGTGAAGGGAGAGATTCAGGCATCCTATGCAAATGGAACAGCTGACGATATTGAAAACCTGAAGATGACAGCCAGCGTTACGATTCCAGTAAATACAAAAGCAAAGGTTTCTCTTCCGGTTCCAAGTGCAAGATATACAACAATGTGTGTAAATGGAGAGAAAGTAAAAAGGAACTAACGACGGGACTTACCTGACGGTAGAACTTGGATCAGGAACTTATGATTTGTCTCTCAGTGATGAGAAAGAAGATGCAGAAGTGACTCTGACTGGTAAAGTATCCGCAGATACAACAGAATTAATTCTTGGAAAGACAGCACAGATTAAGACCACCGTAAAGGATCAGTTTGGTGAAAAGTATACAGAAGCAAAAGGACTGAAATTAACCTATACAAGTTCTGACGAAACAGTAGCTACTGTAGATGAGAAGGGTGTTGTTACACCAGTGAAAGCCGGAACAGCGACCGTAACTGTAACAGCAGAGTACAACGGAACTAAGACAGAAATCGGTACATTGGACTTTAATGTAGTCAAAGTACTGAAAGGTACAGAAGTAAAAGTCAAGACAGATAAAGAAAAACTGGAAGTTGGAGATACTGCACAGGTTGTTCTTGTGAATGTTTACGATGACGGATCAGAAGAGGAAGTAAGTCTGGCTGGTGCAACCTTCAGTGTAGAAGGAGAAGGCGCAACAATTGATGAATCGGCAATCTGACAATTACAGGAGCCGGTGAATTTAAGATCAATGTATCAACTACAACAGAATTTGAGGATGCAACAAAAGAGACAGGAACAGAAAACCTTACTTATGACACGATCTGGAGTTTTGATGGACAGAGTAGTCCGCTAAGTGGAGTTAATCTGAAAGATGGGAAGATTTATGCAGCAAAAGGACAGAAAGTTGTCAATACAGACGAAGACAAGAAGGGAAATGTAGTCAGCGGAACATTTACAATTGAAAATATTGCTGCCAATATCGCATTCAATGTACAGGATGGAAGTCATCAGTACTTCTCGGCAGTTCCGTTCGGACAGCAAGACATTAAAGAAGCATACACAGATTGGTAATAACATTGCTGTTTATGGTGCAGAGGTTCCGATTGTTCTGAATGATGGGGAAAATACATTCCTTATTGCAACGGTAGGAGACAAGATTTACACTTACCTGAATGATGAACTGATTGATGTGTGCGATGTAAATAAAGAACTGCCGACAAGCGGTGGATTCGGAATCCGTAACGGTGGGTCTGAGAGCTCTTATATCAGTAATCTTAATGTAGGAAGCAATCTGAAATACACAGTGAGTACAACTGTAACAGCAGAAGAAAAAGTCCAGGTAAATAAGAACTTCCTGAATAAGACAATCGAGTATGCAAAACAGCAGAAAGAGTCTGAGGAGTTCAATAATGCAATTGTAGATGTACAAAAGTCTTTCAGCGAAGCACTGGAGAAAGCAGAAACAGTCGCAGCGGATAAAAATGCAACACAGGAAGAGGTTGATGCAGTATGGCAGAAACTACTCACGGAAGTACATAAGCTTGGAATGATCAAAGGAGATATTACTTCTCTTGAAAAACTTGTTGATGTTGCGGAAGCAATTGATCTTGATAAATATGTAGAAGTTGGTCAGGTAGAATTTAAAGATGCACTCAAAGCAGCACAAGATCTGATTGCAGATAAAGATAATGCAATGCAGAAAGAAATCACAGAAACAGAAGACAATCTACTCTCAGCCATGCTGAATCTGAGATTTAAAGCAGATAAGTCAATCCTGAAGAGTCTGATCGAAGATGCAGAGACGAAAGAAGAATCAGCATATACAGCAGAGAGTTATACAGTGATGGCTTTAGCACTGAATGATGCAAAAGTTGTAATAGAGAACGAAAACGCAACGCAGGAAGAGGTTGATGAAGCAGCAGCAACACTGAAGAGTGCGATTGACGGTCCGGTTGTTGTCAAGGATGACAAGAAAGATGACAACAAAGATGATGGCACCAAAGGCGATGATAGCAAAGATGATGGCACCAAAGGCGATGATAGCAAAGATGACAGCACTAAAGGAGACGACAACAAGGATAATTCAGCCGGTGAATCCAAAGATCAGAACAACAGTCAGAGTGGAAGTGACAAGAAGGAAACGACAGCAAAGAATAGAGCTTCCAAGACAGGTGACATGACAAGTCTTCTGTTCCCGGCACTGATGCTTACAGCGAGTGCAGGAGCAATCGGTGGAGTAGCGGTTCAGCGTAAGAAAAAAGGAAACAAAAGAGAAAACAGTAAAAAATAATAAAAGATAACGAGATATAACGTAACAACAGGCACATTGACAATTAATTAACGAACTGGTATACTAATAACTGTAATCGGGAAACATAAAAACAACCCGATCGGATAAAACTTGCAGGTTACGAAAACAGTGACTATAAAAATGATTTATTCAAGTACAGGAGGAATAATCTAATGGCTAAGAAAGAAACCGCAAAGACTGTAGAGACAAAGACAGTTAATACCGGATTCATTGACAATGTAGAGGCCCTTGAGGCAAAATGAAAGAGATGCGCGAGGCACAGAAAGTATTCGCTACTTTTACTCAGGAGCAGGTAGATAAGATCTTCTACGAAGCTGCTATGGCTGCCAACAAGGCACGTATCCCGCTTGCAAGACAGGCAGTAGAAGAGACTCAGAGAGGTATTCTCGAGGATAAGGTTATCAAAAACCATTACGCAGCAGAGTATATTTACAACGCATATAAAGATACAAAGACATGTGGTGTGATCGAGGAAGATAAGGCATACGGAATTAAGAAGATCGCAGAGCCAATCGGTCTGGTAGCAGCAGTTATCCCGACTACAAACCCGACATCAACAGCAATTTTCAAGACTTTGATCTGTTTGAAAACAAGAAATGCAATCATCATCAGCCCACATCCAGCAGCAAAGGCATGTACAATTGCAGCAGCAAAGGTTGTTCTGGATGCAGCAGTAAAAGCCGGAGCACCGGAAGGAATCATCGGATGGATCGATGCTCCATCACTGGAACTTACAAATACAGTAATGAGAGATGCTGATATCATCCTTGCAACAGGTGGTCCTGGAATGGTTAAAGCGGCATATTCTTCCGGAAAGCCGGCACTTGGAGTTGGCGCCGGAAATACACCGGTTATCATCGACGATACAGCAGATGTAAGAATGGCAGTTAACTCCATTATTCACTCCAAGACCTTTGATAATGGTATGATCTGTGCTTCTGAGCAGTCTGTAACAGTACTTGAAAGCGTATATGAGGAAGTTAAGAAAGAATTCCAGTACAGAGGATGCTACTTCCTGAAACCAGGTGAGGAGCTTGACAAAGTTCGTAAGACAATCATCATCAACGGTGCGCTGAATAGCAAGATCCCAGGAAAATCAGCTTATGAAATCGCTCAGATGGCAGGCGTTGATGTACCGAAGAATACAAAGATCTTGATCGGTGAAGTTGAATCTGTAGATATTTCAGAAGAGTTTGCACATGAGAAATTATCACCGGTACTTGGTATGTACAAAGCTAAAACATTTGATGAGGCTCTTGAGAAAGCAGCTCAGCTTGTTGCAGACGGTGGATATGGACATACATCTTCACTCTACGTACATCCGGCAGAGACAGAGAAAATCGCAAAAACACGCAGCAGCCATGAAGACCTGCCGTATCCTGATCAACACACCTTCTTCCCACGGTGGAATCGGAGACCTTTATAACTTCAAGATGGCTCCATCCCTTACACTTGGCTGTGGTTCATGGGGCGGAAACTCTGTATCTGAAAATGTAGGTGTCAAGCACCTTATCAATATAAAGACTGTTGCTGAGAGGAGAGAAAACATGCTGTGGTTTAGAACACCTGAAAAGGTATACTTTAAGAAAGGTTCTATGCCGGTTGCACTGGATGAACTTGGTACAGTAATGCACAAGAAGAAAGCATTCATCGTAACAGACTCTTTCCTGTACAAGAATGGATATGTAAAACCGATCGAAGATAAATTAGATCAGATGGGAATCCAGCATACATGCTTCTTTGAAGTTGCTCCAGACCCAACTCTGCAGTGTGCACGAAGGGTGTTGACCAGATGAGACAGTTCGAGCCAGATACAATCATCGCTCTTGGTGGTGGATCCGCAATGGACGCCGGTAAGATCATGTGGTTCATGTATGAGCATCCGGAAGCAAAATTCGAAGATATGGCTATGGACTTCATGGATATCCGTAAGAGAGTATACACATTCCCTAAGATGGGAGAGAAAGCTTACTTTATAGCTATCCCAACATCTTCAGGAACAGGTTCAGAAGTAACTCCATTCGCAATCATCACAGATGCTGATACAGGAGTTAAATGGCCAATCGCTGACTACGCTCTGCTTCCAAACATGGCAATCGTAGACGTAGACAACATGATGACACAGCCGAAAGGACTGACAAGTGCTTCAGGTATCGACGTTATGACACATGCAATCGAGGCATATGTATCTATTATGGCTACAGATTACACAGATGGTCTTGCTATGAAGGCTGTTAAGCTTGTATTCGAGAACCTTCCATCTGCATACGAGAACGGAGCAAACGATCCGAAGGCTCGTGAAGAAATGGCAAACGCTTCCTGTATGGCTGGTATGGCATTCGCAAATGCATTCCTCGGTGTTAACCACTCCATGGCTCATAAGCTTGGTGCTTTCCACCATCTGCCACACGGTGTTGCTAACGCAGTAATCCTTACAGAGGTTATGAGATACAATGCAGCAGAGGTTCCGACAAAGATGGGTACATTCTCACAGTATCAGTATCCACATGCACTTGCAAGATACGCAGAACTCGGACGTTTCGCAGGATGCACAGGTAAAGATGACAAAGAAGTATTTGAGAACTTTATCGCTAAACTTGAAGAACTCAAAGAGAAGATCGGAATCAAGAAGACAATCAAAGATTACGGCATTGATGAGAAGTACTTCCCTGACACACTTGATGAAATGTCAGAGCAGGCATTCAACGATCAGTGTACAGGAGCTAACCCAAGATACCCACTCATCCAGGAGATCAAAGATCTGTACTTGAAATGCTACTACGGAAAATAAATCGCATTGCATAAGCAGGCATATGACCGTTAGAATCTAAAATATACGAAGAGAGACAGAATGATGTTGAAAAGCATTGTTCTGTCTCTTTTTTTACGTGAGCAACGAGCCAAAGTCTGTGCTTGCACAAGACCTTGGCGACTGCCGCGATAACTTGGAAAATACAGTTTTTGAGTTTTCCAAGTATACATGAGCAACGAGCTAAAGTTTATGATTGTTAATAAATAAACAATATATAAGAGACAAAAAATCTTGTTAAAAACTGCACAAACTTGCTCTAAAGGGGTTTTATTTCTAAAAATTGTGAGATATAATGACATCATCAAAACAAAGTAAGAGCCGTAAGGCAAAAGGAACAGCCCCGCAGAGCTGAGATAAAATAAGAGCAGACAAGAAGGAGCGTTCAAGATATAAGGAGGTCTATATTATGAAGTTAGAAGAAAAAAAATCTCATCGTGAAACGTGCTTACAAATCAGTCTATAAATGTGATGATTGTATCGTGAAAGTTTTTAATGAAGGACATCCGAAGTCAGATGTATTTAATGAGGCTCTGAATACTGCAAGAGTAGAAGAGACAGGTCTGGACATTCCAAAGGTAAAAGAAGTAACTCAGATTGATGGAAAGTGGGCAATTGCTATTGAGTACAAAGCAGGTAAGACACTTGAGGACATGATGGAATCTGATATGAAGAATCTGGAAAAATATATGGAAGACTTTGTTGATCTCCAGTTACAGGTTCAGAGTAAGAAATCACCGCTTCTGAAAGGAATGAAAGATAAATTAGCTCGTCAGATCAATGGATTGAAAGATCTTGATGCGACTACACGTTATGAACTTCTGACAAGACTTGAGAGTATGCCAAAGCATAATAAAGTATGTCACGGAGACTTTAATCCGAGTAATGTGATCGTAGGAAAGAATGGAAAGATGACTGTAGTTGACTGGGCTCATGCAACACAGGGAAATGCAAGTGCAGATGCAGCAATGACATATTTGCTTTTCGCACTGAAAGATCAGAAAGTAGCAGATCTCTATCTGAAATTGTTCTGCAAGAAGAGCGATACAGCAATGCAGTATGTACAGCAGTGGCTTCCGATTGTGGCAGCAGCACAGTTATCTAAAGAAAATGAACTTGAAAAAGATTTTCTGATGAGATGGATTGATGTTGTTGATTATCAGTAGAAAATATGATTGATTAGTTGTTTCTGAAAAAGCGTCGGAGAATGAGAATTTCAAATAATAGATTCTCATTCTTCGACGCTTTAATAATTTACGCGTGTAACGAGCCAAAGTCCGTGCTTGCACGAGACCTTGGCGACTGCCGCGATAACTTGAGAAACTTGCGGAGCGTGTTTCTCATAGTTACCAGCTAGTGAAGAAAACATTTCCACCGATGACAACACCAGTTCTATTTGTAGATGCTGCATATAAGAAATAATAGCAGTCAGATACGGAAGAATGTCGAGCACCGTTGATCGCATCTTGCGCTACCTGAATGGAAAGACTTCTTGGCCCTGCTTTTTAAGACACGGTCTAAGGAACCTGTCCATACCGGAGCAAACTGTCCGCTTGCGTAAACAACACCTGAAATGCTGTTTGGGAAACGTCCGCTGTTCACGCGGTTCATAATAACTGTTGCAACTGCAAGCATAGATTCATAATCATAGCGAGCTTCACATTGTAGAATGGCTGCTAAGAGTGTAACATCATCTGAGGCAACGGTTGAGCCACCGGAAGAGTTTGAGCCACCGGAAGAACTTGAATTTCCGGAGGAACTGTTACTACTAGAACTAGAACTGTTCTGCTTGTTCGCACTGGCAGTAGCCTCAGCTTTTGCAGCTGCTTCGGCTTTCGCAGCGGCTTCCGCCTGTTTCCTGGCTTCTTCTGCCTGACGAGCTGCCTCTTCTTCTTTGGCTTTCTGCAGTTTTGCATTCACCTCATTCAAATTAGTAGAAGTTGCAGCAGCTTTTGCCTGTAATTGTGTCTGCTGTGTCTGCAATTGGTTCTGTAGATCTTTCATGGAAGCCTGCTGTGCTTCCAGGTCTGCTTTCTGATCGGCAATCTGCTGGTGAACATCTTTCAGATCGTTCAGAGCTTTGCGGTCGTAGTTACTTAAATTTTCAATAAAATCAGCTTTGTTCAGAAAATCTGACATATTTTCTGCTGAGAAAAGCATCTCAAGCATTGTAGCACTTCCGTGCTCATACATATATTTGATACGGGTCTTCATATCTTCATACTGCTGATCTTCGTTTTTCTGCGCTTTCTCAAGATCATCCTGTGTTTTGTCTATATCACTGTTGAGGATCTCAACCTGCATCTCAGTATCAGATATCTTCTCACTCAGGGTGAGGATATCCTGGTTGATGCCTTTTAATTCGTTCTCAAGGGCAGAGGTCTGGTTTTGCAGATTGTCTATCGTGTCTGTAGCATAGACAGGAAGTGCAGAAAATACAATTGCAAGGGAACAAATGAGCGCGGTGCCCGTATGTAACTTGCTTTTTTTGTAAAATGCCATAATCTCAATATCCTTTCTTTAAATGACATTGCATAGTTGTCGAAAACCTATTATACTATAAAACAGAGAATTAATCAAATTGGCACGAAATATTTTATGATTGTTTTACAAAATAATTAAAAAGATATTGCTTTTTTTGTAACAATTGACGGATAGAAAATACAGAAGATAAGGAAAAAAGTATGAAAAAAAGGAAATTAAGATTGTTGGATTAGATCTCGATGGAACACTTCTTACAGATAAGAAGGAACTTCTTCCTTATACGAAGAATGTGATCGGAGAGGCACTGCAGAATGGTACAGTTGTTCTTGTTGCAACCGGAAGACCATGGACAGGAGTTCCGGAAGAATTACGTGAGCTTCCGGGGATGGATTATGCACTGACTGCGAATGGGGCAAGGATTATCGAGACGAGAACCGGAAAGGTACTGGAAGAACATCTGTTATCCAAAGAAGCAGCAAAAAAGCAATTGCAATCGGAAGAAAATATGATACTCTGTTGGAAGTTTATTTTGATGGGCAGGGATATGCTCAGAAAGATGAGATCGCGCAGGTGAGAAAGTATCATAAGAATCCGAACATGTGGGATTATTTTCTGAGAACACGAATAGCGGTAGACAGCCTGGAAGATCTGCTGGATGAAAAGAAGGGAATCTTGATAAAGTACAGATGTTGTTTGCAGATATGGAAGAGAGAGAAGAGGCATGGAAAGAGCTGGAGCGAGAAGGCGTCTTTGAACTGGTTGGCTCTCTTCAATATAATATAGAAATCAATGCAGTTGGTGTCGATAAAGGGAACCGGACTTGTGAATCTTGGCAAGATGCTTGGAATCAGGCGGGAAGAGATCATGGCGTGTGGGGATGGCGATAATGATATCGCAATGCTCAAGGAAGTTGGATTTGGGGTTGCCATGGCGAATGCCGAAGAAAAGGTCAAAGCTGTAGCTGATTATATTACGGAGAGCAACAATGATGAGGGGGTGCAAAGGCCATCGAGAAGTTTGTTCTGAAATGAGGAGGGGAATCATGTTAGAAGTATTAAAGGTTATCATTCTAGGAATTGTGCAGGGAATCACAGAGTGGCTTCCAATCAGTAGTACAGGTCATCTGATTCTGGTAGAGCAGCTGATCCAACTGAAGCAGAACGAGGCATTTACGAATATGTTCAATGTGGTGATTCAGTTTGGATCGATCCTGGCAGTTGTAGTAATTTATTTTCATAAGTTAAATCCGTTCTCACCGACGAAGACGGAAAAGCAGAAGAAGATGACAATTCAGTTATGGATTAAAGTAGTGATCGGAACAATTCCGGCACTGATCGGAGGAGTGTTGCTGAACGATCTGATTGAATCAAAACTGAGTAATGCATATGTTGTTGCATTGATGTTGATTGTTTATGGTATTTTATTCATTGTAATTGAAAAACGTAATGAGACAAGAGAACCGAAAGTAAAAAAGAATCTCTCAGCTTTCTGTGAAGACAGTTCTTCTGATCGGAGTTTTCCAGATGATGGCGATGATCCCTGGGACGTCCAGGATCCGGCGCAACGATTGTCGGAGCACTGGCACTTGGGGTTTCAAGAAGTGTTGCAGCAGAGTTTACATTTTTCCTGGCTGTGCCGGTTATGTTTGGAGCAAGTGCACTGAAGTTGTTTAAGTTCGGTCTGGCATTTACCCCAATGCAGGTATTTCTGCTTCTTCTTGGAATGATCGTATCCTTTGCAGTATCTGTTATAGCGATCAAGTTCCTGATGAAATATATCAAGAACCATGACTTTAAGGCATTTGGATATTACAGAATCGTACTTGGAATCGTTGTATTTTTTATTCTTCGGTATCCAGGCTTTATTCAAATAAGATATGTATTATTGAATAGAGTGCAGTGTGTTTTACTGTTCACAGTTATTGTGAACAGTAAAATTTTGTATTTCAAAAGAAATCGTGCATAATTACGTCTTGCATTTTATGAAAAGCATGTTATAATTATTAACATGTTTTGAATTTTTATGCAGAAAAAAAGGAGGAGCTTAAGATGAAGAAGTTTTTATCAGTATTTCTTACTGCAGCATTAGCAGTCAGCATGCTGGCAGGTTGTGGTAGTAAGAACGAAACAGTAACAGCAAAGGTAATCGATATTGACCTTAAATGAAGAATATGCATTTGGTGTGGACAAGAATCAGCCGGAACTTCTTGAGAAGACAAATGAGTTTATTGCAAAGATCAAATCAGATGGAACACTTGATGAGATCTGCAAAAAGTATTTCTCAGACGGAGAGCCGGAAGCAGTAAAATCAGCAACACTTGATACATCTAAGGATCAGCTCGTTGTTGCAACAAATGCAGCATTCGAGCCATTTGAGTATACAAAGGGTGAAGATTATTATGGAATCGATATGGAGATTGCAAAGCTTCTTGCTGATGAACTTGGAAAAGAGCTTGTAATTGAGAACATGGATTTTGATGCAGTTTGTCTGTCTGTAAGCCAGCAGAAATGTGATATTGCTATGGCAGGACTTACAATCAATGAAGAGAGAGAAGAATATGTTACATTTACAGATTCTTACTATTCAGCATCCCAGCGTTTGATCGTTCCAAGCAATGTTACAACATTCGATGACTGCAAGACAGCAGATGACGTTGCAGCTAAGCTTGCTGAGACAAAATCATCTGACCAGATCGGTGTTCAGCAGGGAACAACAGGTCAGTACTATGTTGAAGGAAGCGAAGATTGGGACTTCCCGACTTCCGGCAAAATGTGTGACATACAAGAGCGGATCACTTGCAGTACAGGATATGCTCAATGGAAATATTCAGTATGTGATCATTGATGCAGCACCGGCAGCAGCAATCACAGATGCAATCAACGCAGTTCAGTAAGAGTATTTACTAAGAATTTACAGGCAGTAAAATAACAGAATTTATTAACGAGGGAAATACAGGCAGAAGATGATGCATGCATTTTCCTCTTTTTTTGGAGAAAGGAAACTTATGGGCAATTTCAGTCAGAAAGTAGATAAATTTATAGAAATTTTTCTGGATCAGAATGGCTATGTGAAAGTAGTTCAGGGACTGCACAATACTTTGCTGATCGCAATCTGCGGTCTCATTATCGGTATTGTGATCGGAACTCTGATCGCAACAGTCCGTGTGATTCCGAAATATAAAACTCTTCCGAGAGTATTGAATCATATTTGCAGCTTTTACGTTGCATTATTCAGAGGAACTCCTATGGTAGTTCAGCTCCTTATCTTTTATTATGTACTCCTTCCGATTTTTGGGGTGAAGATTACCGGAGTACAGGTTTCTATGGTTGTATTTGGTCTGAACAGCGGAGCTTATATTTCAGAGATCATGCGAAGTGGTATTCAGTCAGTAGATCCGGGACAGATGGAAGCCGGAAGAGCAGTCGGACTCAGTTTTGGAACAAGTATGATGAAGATTGTGATTCCGCAGGCTGTAAAGAACATTCTTCCGACACTTGGAAATGAGTTCATTTCTCTTATTAAAGAGACATCTGTAGTAAGCTTTGTTGGCGCAGCTGACCTTTATGTTGCATTTAACTATATCGGAAGTAACAGCTACGAATTCATGGTACCGTACCTTGTAATGGCGTTAATCTACATTGCACTTGTGCTTGTGATCAATTACTTGTTAAATTATTGGAAAGGAGCCTGAAGAAGAGTGATAGACGTCATTAATCTTAGAAAAAGCTTCGGGGACAAAGAGATCCTGAAGGGAATTAATGTCACGATCAACAAAGGTGATATTGTTGCGGTGCTCGGACCATCCGGCTCCGGTAAAAGTACATTTTTACGATGCTTGAACTGTATGGAAGATCCGACAGGCGGAAGTATTATCTTCAATGGTGTTGATATCGCAGATATGAAGGTTGATATTAATCATCATCGCCGCCATATGGGAATGGTATTCCAGCATTTCAATCTTTTTAACAATAAGACGGTTCTGCAGAATGTGATGATGGCACCTGCATATCTAAAATGTAAGGACATTGATAAGGCAAAGAAAAAGAATCGTATGATCAAATTTAAAAATATGTTCCGTGGAAGTGACAAGAAGGAAGAACTGATTCCGATCACTGAGACAAAGGAGCAGATCAAGAAAGAAGTAAAGGAGCAGGCAATGGCTCTTTTTGAAGAGAATCGGATTGGAAGATAAAGCGGATGTGTATCCGTCTACACTTTCCGGTGGACAGAAACAGCGTGTCGCGATTATCCGTTCAATGGCTATGAATCCTGATGTAATTCTTTTTTGACGAGCCGACTTCAGCACTTGATCCGGAGATGGTCGGAGAAGTTCTGGAACTGATGAAAGAGCTGGCAAAAGAGGGAATGACAATGGTTGTTGTTACTCATGAGATGGGATTTGCCCGTGAGGTTGCTTCAAGAGTTCTTTTTCATTGATGACGGTCAGATTAAGGAAGAAGCTGCCCCGGCAGAATTCTTTGAACATCCGAAAGATCCAAGACTTCAGGAGTTCCTTTCAAAGATCCTGTAAAAGAAAAAATGCGTAGCATTTTGGAGGTTGGCTCTGAACAGTTGCGAAAAAATATTTAATTTTTAATCTATAGAATATCTGTTTGGTATTGTGTTACAATATTGAACAGATATTTTTATATAAGGAAATGGTATTGAATGAAATGTAATAGAAAGAAAAAATACGAAGCAGATGCTTTGGCATGTGAGAGGCTGCAAGAGACAGTAGAACCACTTGTTGAATGGTTTCGGGAGAATCAGAGAGATCTTCCGTGGCGGAAGCATGTGAATGCGTATCGGGTCTGGATTTCAGAGATTATGCTGCAGCAGACGAGAGTGGAAGCAGTTAAATCTTATTACACACGATTCCTGGAAGAACTGCCGGATATCAAAGCGCTGGCTGAAGTGCCGGAAGACAGACTGCTTAAGCTGTGGGAAGGACTTGGCTACTACAACAGGGCGAGGAATTTAAAGGCAGCAGCACAACAGGTAATGGAAGAATATAATGGTGTATTCCCGGATACATTTGAAGAGATAAAAAATTGAAGGGAATTGGCAGTTATACAGCCGGTGCGATCAGCTCTTTTGTTTATCATCAGCAGAAACCAGCGGTAGATGGCAATGTTTTTCGCGTGGTTACAAGAATTCTGGAAGACAGTGATGACATTATGAAAGCAAGTACAAGGACAAAGATAGAACGTATGCTTGAACAGGTGATTCCGGTAGAGGCACCGGGAGATTTTAATCAAGGATTGATCGAACTTGGGGCAATCGTCTGTCTGCCAAATGGAGAACCAAGGTGTGAGAGCTGCCCAATAAGGGAATTTTGTCTTGCATACCAGGATGAATGTCAGATGGACTATCCAGTCAAGAAAAAGGCGAAAAGAGCGAAGAATCGAGAAAAGAACGATTCTAAGATTCTGTGATAATGAGGAAATTGCGATTCGCAAAAGGCCGGGAAAAGGACTCCTTGCAGGATTGTATGAATTTCCTAATGTAGAGGGACATTTAACACAAAAAAGAAGTTATAGAATATGCAAAAGAGTCAGGTCTTACGCCGGTGCGCGTGAAGAAGCTGCCAAAGGCGAAGCACATTTTCAGTCATGTGGAATGGCATATGACCGGATATGAGATTTTGGTGGATGAGTTGGAAAAGAATTTCAGAATCCTGAGATCATATTTGCAGGAAAGAAGGATCTGGAGAAAAATTATGCAATTCCGAGTGCATTTTCTGCATATCTATAAATGAAGAGGATGAGAATACTGTGGTAGCTGAAAATCCGGAAAATAAAAATAGAGCATTTAAAATAGAGTCCACTCTGTTTTATTGAAAAAAAAGGGCGAAATATGTTATAATATCTCTTATAGTTTAAAATGCATACGGGAGAGTTTTTAGCAGAAATGAGTACAAAAACAGAATTATCGAAGCAGCAGAAAAAATCACAGGAAACAAAGAGAAAAAATCTTTCAGGCAGCGAAGAAGATTCTTCAGAAGAGCGGATATGAAAAATTGTCAATCAAGAATATCTGTGAAGAAGCAGGCGTGTCGAACGGAAGTTTCTATCATCACTTTAAGACAAAAGATGATTTGCTGTCTTATTATATAGAAGACCAGCCTACGATGGGACCGGATCTGCTGGAGACACCGAAAAGTCTGGAAGATGTAAAGGATGGAATTGTCCGTGTTTATTTGAATTATGTAGCTTATTGCCGTGAGCTTGGTGTAGAATTTATGGCAGGGTATTATGATACAAAGAATCAGGCATTGAATCCGGCGATAAGAACAGAACGTCCATATCCGATCGTGACAGTACAGGCTTATGTAGAGCAGGCTGCGAAGGATGGGATTATTAACATTAGAGAGAGTATTGACGAATTTACAACAGATATCCGAATGATCGTGATCGGAAATGTATTTGAGTGGTGTCTAAGAGAGGGAAATGCTGATTTCGAGGGCAACATGAGTCGTTCTTTAAGGCGGTATCTGGACAGTACACTGGAGGAAGGTTGATGATTTATCACTTTATTGTGCATCCGCGGGCTCGTTCAGGGCTTGGCGAGATGCTGTGGAAACAGCTGGAACCTGAGTTGTGCAGAAAAAGAATCGATTATCAGATTCATCTGACAACAAAGAAAAAGGATGCAGGAAAGATTGCATCAGAGATTACGGAAGATGGCCAGGAGCACATGCTTGTTGTTCTTGGAGGCGACGGTACACTCAATGAAGTACTAAGCGGAATTAAATCACTGGAGAAAGTGACGTTGGGATATATTCCGATTGGATCAAGCAATGATTTTGCAAGAGGAACAGGAATCCCGGGAGATCCTTTTGAAGCATTGGACACAATTCTTTCACCCAAAAGGGTTGAAAAGATGGATATAGGTGTGCTAAAAAGGGAAGGGAAAGGAAGAAGATTTGCAGTGAGTGCCGGCATTGGATTTGATGCTGCAGTCTGTCATGAAGTATGTGTTTCAAAATGGAAACGTGTATTGAACCTTCTGAAAATCGGTAAGCTGAGTTATGCGGTTGTGGCAATGGATCGTATTATAAAGGATCGGCCGGTGAAACTTGAACTGACACTGGATGATGGAAGCATGAAAGTGTTTGAGAGGACTTATTTTGCAGCATTTATGAATCTTCCTTATGAAGGAGGAGGCTTTAAGTTTTGTCCGGACGCTTCCGGAAGTGATGGATTTCTTGATATTATGGTTGTGTCGGATCTGTCGAAGCTCAAGATTCTGTGTCTGCTTCCGACCGCTTTTTCAGGAAAGCATACAAGATTTAAAGGGGTGACGATATTAAAATGTCGTAGTGTAAAGGTAGTGACAGATCGTGCACTGCCGTTACATACAGATGGAGAACCTTCCTTTTTATCAAAAGAGATAGAAGTCTCACTGGAAAAAGAAAAAACTTAATGTGATCGTTGAATAGAAGAAAGGTGATGAAACAGGATGCATATAGGGATTGTTTTAGCGATTGGGTTATGTATTGTAATAGGAATACCAGCTTTCTTAATTTTTTTGCTGGCTCCAAGACTGTCGGGCAGAAAAAGAGTGCATCCGTTTCTTGGCATAAAGTGGGCGCATAGAGGACTTCATGATAAGAAGCGTGGGATTCCGGAAAATTCATTTCCGGCATTTCGTGCGGCAATCGAAGCCGGAGATGGAATAGAACTGGATGTTCATCTGACAAAGGATGGACAGTTGGTGGTTTTTCATGATGATACATTTGAAAGAATCTGTGGAAGACGGGGCAGAGTGGAAGATACTTCATATGAAGAGATGCAGAAGTATAGACTTGCGGAGACAAAAGAGCGGATTCCACTATTGTCAGAAGTACTGCAGTTGGTAGATGGAAAGGTACCACTTCTGATCGAGGTGAAACTTCCTAACACAGATACAAAGATTTGCAGAAAATTGGATGAAGAACTGCGAAAATATCATGGCGAATACATGATCCAATCCTTTAACAGCCTGGTACTTCGCTGGATGAAGAAATATCGGAATGAAATCCCAAGAGGACAATTATCTGAGAATCTGACGAAAAACGACAGAACAACGCATTATCTCTTGAGATTTTGTGTAAAATATCTTTTGAGTAACTGTATGTGCAGACCGGATTTTATTTCTTACCGGTGGTCGGACAGAAAGAATCCGGGATTATGGCTGAACAGGGTTCTCTTTAAAACGCCGGCAGCGGCATGGACACTGCATGGAGAAAAAGATGTTAAGGCGGCAAGAAGAAGCTTCGATATGTATATTTTTGAGCTGAGTTAAAGAAGAGTAAATCTGATTTCTATTGAAAGTGCTGATTTAAAAAGTAAAGGTGAACAAAAGAAGAGACAGATGTTGATAATTCATAAGAAAAAAAGAAAAGAAATGTTAAAAACTTATGAAGTCGGTTGAGATTGTGTTTTAAAAGTGCTATAATCGAGCCTATCAAAAAAGAGCGTTAAATGAAAATAGCGCAGAAGTAGCAAGTGCTGTATCGGTTTGATGAAAAGCGGAGGAGTGTCAGATATGAAATGGAAGACAAAGTTCATAGAGACAATGAAAAGATATAAGCATGCATGGGTGTTTTTTTATACGCGTTAATCTATATGCCGTGGTTTTGGTTTCTTGAGAAACATGTGACGATGAATTATCATGTGGTGCAGACAGCATTAGATGAAGAGATTCCTTTTATTGAATATTTTATTGTACCGTATATGTTATGGTTTGTATTTATCGCAGCTACATTTTTATACTTTTTCGTTACAGATGTACAGGGATTTTACAAACTGGCGAAGATTTCGTTTGCAGGAATGACAATTTTCCTTATTATTTGTTCCGTCTTTCCGAATGGTCAGGATTTACGACCGGTTGTGTTTGAGCGGGATAATATTTTTGTAGATGCAGTTCGGATGCTGTATCGGACAGATACTTGTACGAATGTATTTCCAAGTCTTCATGTGTTTAATACTCTGTGCGCATGTATTGCAATCCATAAGAGTCAGGCACTTAAGAAACACAAAGCTGTTTGTATTGGAGCATATGTGCTTGGAGCGTTGATCATAATGGCGACCATGTTCTTGAAGCAGCATTCCGTACTTGATGTGACAGGAGCATTTATTATGGCTTATCTGTTGTATCAGTGGGTATATGCAGAAGACGAAGAAAGTTCCGGGATATTCAAAGCGTCCGGTATTTCAGAATAAGTAAGAGTTAGAAAAAAGAATTACAGGAAGTGCTTTTGGCTGATGAGGTCAAGGGCACTTTTTTGTATATTAGGAAAGTCCTTTCCTAATATACAGAAGTTTCTATAGAAAAGCATCTGGGGAAATGTTATAATAAAAGCCAGTGAATTACTGTGGGCAGATTAGCCTGACAGTTACGAATAAAGTATTACATGAGATTTAGGAGGACTAGAGCATGAAGAAGGTTATGCTTACTGGTGACAGACCGACAGGAAGATTACACGTAGGACATTATGTGGGTTCCCTGCGTCGTCGTGTTGAATTACAGAATACAGGAGAGTTTGATGATATTTTTATTATGATCGCAGATGCACAGGCATTGACTGATAATGCTGATAACCCGGAAAAGGTACGTCAGAATATTATCGAAGTAGCATTAGACTACATGGCTTGTGGATTGGATCCGGAGAAGTCTACTCTGTTTATCCAGTCACAGGTACCGGAACTGACAGAGTTATCATTCTATTACATGAATCTTGTGACAGTCTCAAGACTGCAGAGAAATCCTACTGTAAAGAATGAGATCAAGATGAGAAACTTTGAGGCAAGTATCCCGGTTGGATTCTTCACATATCCGATCAGCCAGGCAGCAGATATTACAGCATTCAAGGCTACTGTTGTACCGGTAGGAGAAGATCAGCTCCCGATGCTTGAGCAGACAAAGGAGATTGTACACAAATTTAATTCCGTTTATGGAGATACACTGATCGATCCGAAGATCCTTCTTCCGGAGAATGAAGCATGCCTTCGTCTGCCAGGTATCGACGGCAAGGCGAAGATGAGTAAGTCTCTGGGCAACTGTATTTATCTGTCAGAGGAATCAGAAGATATTAAGAAGAAAGTATTCAGTATGTTTACTGATCCGAACCATATTCGTATTGAAGATCCGGGAAGTCTGGAGGGAAATACTGTATTTACTTATCTGGATGCATTCTGTAAACCAGAGTTTTTGCGGAATTCCTGCCAGAATATCAGAATCTGGATGAGCTGAAAGCACATTATCAGAGAGGCGGACTTGGAGATATGAAAGTGAAGAGATTCCTGAACAATGTTCTTCAGGCAGAACTGGAGCCAATCCGCAACAGAAGAAAAAGAACTTCAGAAAGACATTCCTGCAATCTACGAGATTCTTAAAAAGGGAAGCGAGAAGGCAGAGGCTGTTGCAGCACAGACATTGAAAGAAGTAAAAGATGCTATGAAGATCAATTATTTTGATGACAAGGCACTGATTGAGGCTCAGGCGGAGAGATTTTTCAAAATAGAGTGTTGTTGGAATAGTTATAATGTAGTTTTGAATCAGGACAGGCGGTGCAAATTTGAGTTTGCTTATATGTGAACTTGAATCCGGCACCGCCTTTGCTTGGTTTTGGGTAAATTTTTGGGTGTCTGTTCGGAGAGGATCCTTTGAAGTGAGATTTTCCAAAGATACAAAAAAAAGACTGTAAGGGAATTTCCTTACAGTCTCTATAGCGTGCGATAGAAGATTCGAACTCCCGGCCTTCTGATCCGTAGTCAGACGCTCTATCCAGCTGAGCTAATCGCACATTTTGTTGTTTGCTCTGTTGTATCGCTCACAACAAAAAAAGATTATATAACGGATATTGGAAAATGTCAACACTAATTTTGAATTTTTTCAAAAAAAATTTGAAGCGGATTTTAGAAGCTATTTTCAATCTATCTTTTGTACGCTACCGAGTGTTATTCTTCAATAATCTGAATCTCCAGATAGTCAAAGTCAATCTCATCGACAAAATTGTCCTGATAGAAACGCGCTTTGGCGTGGCGCTTGAACTCATTGATCGTTGAGTCGAGCCAGATCGGCTTGCTCAGATCAAATTCATAGCAAATCTTGTCGAGTGCATGAAAGATCTTATGTGTACGTGTGTCGTCTGTCTCATCGCAGATAACAGTATCGCAAAGCATGCGGTTGTCTTTAAATTCTTTTCCCCATAAACGAAACATAATAGACTCCTTTCCGGCAGCAGAAGAAACTATCTGATCTTCTGAAAATACCTGTCTCTTGTATCCTAACATAAGAAAAACAAAAAGTCATTTCTTTTTTAGAGACTTTTTGGTATAGTGGAACGGTAATGTTACTGTTCACTCCCGTGTCAATCACTCCGCTGATTGACACGGAGGATGCGTGTTTTGACTTGAATGCATCTCGCCCCATCGCCAAAGGCGATTTAAAATGGCGAGATGCGTTGCTGGTCGCACATCGTGTGAACAGTAACACGGTAATGGTAACAGCAATATAGTAATTGATAGAATGATTGGAGAGCAGTTATGATTAGAGAATGTACAGAGACAGACAGAGAAATACTGGGAGGTTATCTGAAGAAGACAGTTATGGACAGGCAATCCTTCATCTGATTGATGAATTTGGATTTGAACAGAAATTCCAGTTCGTTTATATGGATATTGAAGAAGAACAGTGCAAAGGTGTTTATCTTATGATTTACAAAAATGTACTGCTTTATTCGAAAGAGAACCAGGTGGAAATTGATTTCCTGGAGCAGATGCTCTCTGTGCTTGTGCCGGAGATGGTGATTGGACGAAAGGATAATGTGAATATTGTAAGCTGGCTTCTGACAGACTACCGGATGGATACCGTAGATCAGATCCCGGAGCTTTGTGATGAGGAAGGCAATGCGTTGAAGAGGGACACCCGGAAGAAGGAAGGACAGGAATGGGGCGTCCTGTATAAGGAGGACTAGAAGAGCGATGAAGAGAATATTTATTGACGGACTCAGCGGAATGGCGCAGGGCTTGTTTGCAACATTGATCATAGGAACAATCATCCAGCAGCTGGGAATGTTTGTTGGAGGAAATTATGGAGATTTAATTTATTTGATCGGGAAAGTTGCAGCAGCATTTACAGGAGCAGGTATTGGTGTCGGAGTGGCAAGGAAGCTGGAGGCTCAGCAGCTTGTTACAGTTTGTGCAGCTGTTGTCGGTATGATCGGAGCATTCGCGGGGAAAATTCGGCAGGTCAGGTGCTTGTAGATGGGAATATTGTATTAGCCGGACCGGGGAACCACTGGGAGCTTTCGTGGCAGCTTATGTGGCAATTGAGATTGGAATTTTAGTTACAGGAAGAACAAAACTAGATATTATTCTGACACCATTGATCTGCATTGGTGTTGGTGCAGTTGTTGGATTGTTTGTTGGACCACCGATTTCTTCCTTTATGAACTGGCTGGGTTCCTTGATTAACTGGGGAACAGAACAGCAGCCGTTCCTTATGGGAATTGTAGTTTCGGTCTTGATGGGAATGATCCTGACATTTCCGATCAGCTCCGCGGCTTTGGGGGTAATCCTGAATCTGTCAGGTCTTGCAGCTGGAGCAGCTACAGTTGGATGTTGTTGCAATATGATTGGATTCGCAGTTGCAAGCTATAGAGAGAATAAGATTGGTGGATTTCTAGCACAGGGAATTGGTACTTCTATGCTTCAGGTACCGAATATTATGAGACATCCATTGATTTGGATCCCATCCATTTTGTCGAGCGCAATTTTAGGACCGGTAAGTACAATGTTACTCCATATGACGAATAATGCAACCGGATGCGGAATGGGAACAGCCGGGCTGGTTGGTCCGTTGATGACGTGGCAGGTGATGATCCAGACAGAAGATCCGATGATTGTTCTGGTGAAGATCATTGTGATCCAGTTTGTACTTCCGGCAGTGATCACACTTGGAATTTCAGAATTTATGAGAAAGAAGGGCTGGATTCGCCAGGGAGACATGAAACTGGAGCTGTAGTCAGAAAATGGATTACAGAGATTGGAAAGATACTATTACAGTAACACTAAAATATCTCTAAAAAAAGAAGTGAATTCTGTGACAGAAAAAAGGGGAGTATGTTATACTTAATATATATAAACAGACCGGGGGATGACTGCTATGATGAGAGTGAACAACAGGTAGAAGCTGCGCTAAAGAGTTATGAGGATGTCGACAGTTGGAAGACGATCATGTTCCTGTATAATGCAGCGTTGAAAGAAGTCGGCACCAAGCTTGAGATCCTGAATGATGAATTTCAGCATGTGCATCAGTATAATCCAATTGAACATATTAAGACAAGGATCAAGACACCGGACAGTATTGTGAAAAAGCTGAAGAGGTATGGACATGAGACGTCCATAGAGAACATGGTTCGCTATGTGAATGATATTGCAGGAGTAAGATTGATCTGTTCATTTACATCAGACATATATCGTCTGGCAGAGATGATAGGGAATCAAAGTGATTTGAAAGTTCTTTCAATTAAGGATTATATTAAGAATCCCAAAGAAAGTGGATATAAGAGTTATCATATGTTAGTTTCTGTGCCGATATTCCTTTCGGATAGTGTAGTAGACACGAAGGTTGAGATTCAGATCCGAACCATTGCAATGGACTTCTGGGCAAGCCTTGAACATAAGATCTACTACAAATTTGAAGGGAATGCACCGGAGTATATCAGCAAGGATCTGCAGGAATGCGCGAAGATGGTATCAGAGCTGGATGATAAGATGCTTTCATTGAATGAGGCAATTCGGGAATGCATTGCCCAACAGGATAAGGATCAGATTCAGATGAACGAAGAACTGATGAATGATGTGTGCAGAGATGTTCTTGGAAATAACAAAGAATATAAAGATTCGAAAGTACAGGAAAAAAAGTGACATAGATTGTAACATAAGACAGTAATCTGTAGAAAATATAAAACTGTAATAAACGAAGTGAGCTGTGGAAAATGAGAGATTCATATTTTCACAGCTCTTGTTGTTAAAAGTGATTGTGTTACTGTTTACACGATGTGCGACCAGAAACGCATCTCGTTATTTCAAATCGCCTTTGGCGATGGGACTTGATGATTTTCTGTAGGTTCGGTATACTATAGCAATAGAAGAATGGAAAATATGAAAGATGTTTCACATAGAAAGATGAGGAAAATAGATGATGATAAGAAAAAAAAACTGGCAGTCTTGATGTTGGCTGGTGTGACTTGTTTAGCATCCGGCTGTGGAAATGTGGTCAAGGACGGGACAGAAGCACTTGGTGAGGGCAGATATGATGCGGCAGAGACGGCATTTGAAGAGGCAACTAAGAATGAGAATAAAGAAGTTGCGGCAGATGGATATCAGGGACTTGGGATGACTTATTACGAGCAGAAAGAGTATGACAAGGCATTGGAAGCATTTCAGACCGCATTGGATCAGGGAGCAGAGCAGACGCAGGAACTTTATAATCTGACCGCAGTTTGCGCAATGAAGACGGAAGATTATGCGAAGGCACTCGAATGTTTCCAGGCTGGAATCGCACTTGCAGAAAGCAAGACAGGAGATGACAAAACGAAAGCAGATACAGCACTTCTTCAAGAAATGGAATATAATGTGATTGTCTGCTACGAACAACAGGCAGACTGAAAATGCAAAGAGTGCGATGAAACAGTATCAGGAAGATTTCCCGGAAGATGATTCTGTGAGTAAGGAAGCAGAGTTCCTTCAGACAAGATAAAAAGGTTACTGCGGTCAGTAGCAAGGCAGGTTGCATATTAGCAGATCATGATAAGTAGATAAGGAAAAGAAAATATGATATCAATGGATGAAATAAAAGAGAGGGTAATTCTTGTTGCGGTAGATACGGATGGATCTGATCAGGCAGAACGATCCCTGGATGAGCTTGGAGAGCTTGCGAAGACAGCAGGTGCAGAAGTTGTCGGCCGTATGATCCAGCCAAGAGAAAATATCCATCCGGCAACTTATATAGGAAAAGGAAAAATTCTGGAATTAAAGGAATTATTGTGGGAGACGCATGGAACAGGAATTATCTGTGATGACGAGTTGACAAGTGTGCAGATGGGGAATCTGGAAGCAGAACTGGATTGTAAAATCATGGACAGAACACTTCTGATTCTTGATATATTTGCAGCCAGAGCAGTGTCAGGAGAAGGTAAGATCCAGGTAGAATTAGCACAGTTAAAGTACCGTGCTTCAAGACTGGCCGGACTTGGAAAATCACTTTCCAGACTTGGAGGAGGAATCGGAACAAGAGGACCGGGAGAGAAAAACTGGAGATGGATCGCCGTCTGATCAGAGAACGTATCAGCAGACTGAAGAAAGAATTGAAAGATGTAGAGCGCCACAGAGAATTGATTCGTGGACAGAGAAAGCAGTCCGGACTGAAAGTAGCAGCATTAGTAGGTTATACTTCAGCAGGGAAGAGCAGTATTGAGAATGCACTGACACAGGCAGGAGTATTGGAGGATGCGATGCTTTTCTCAACATTGGATACAACAACGAGAGCTTTGACACTGGATAACACACAGGAAATTCTTTTGACAGATACGGTTGGATTTATCAACAAGCTGCCGCATCATTTGGTAGAGGCATTTAAGAGCACACTGAAAGAAGCAAAGTATGCGATATTATCGTGCACGTAGTTGATGCTTCGAATCCACAGATGGATGCACAGATGCATGTAGTTTATGAGACACTCAGACAGCTTGGAGCCGAAGGAAAACCGGTCATTACACTGTTTAACAAGCAGGATAAGGTTGAGATTCCGGTTAATCACAAAGATCTTCAGGCAGATTATTCCATTGCGACATCTGCGAAGACCGGGCAGGGGCTGGAAGAGTTCAAACACGCATTGTTGGAGATTATCCGTAAAGAGCAGATTTATATTGAACGCTTATATGATTTCAGTGAAGCGGGCAAGATTCAGCTAATCCGCAGTAAGGGGCAGCTGTTATCCGAAGAATATGTGCCGGAAGGAATTGAGGTTAAGGCATATGTGCCGCAGGATATTTATGGAAGATTATAAATGCGTCTGGAATTCTAATGTTATAGAATAAGAAAAATAGATAGATAACAAAACCGTAAGAGGAAGCAGGAAATGAGCTTCATCTTACGTTTTTTTTCTTCTTATAAGAACAGTGGGAAAACTGTTCTTGGAATTGCGTGTGATATTATATGGTGTTTCTGTAAAGTTAAATCCTACTGCAGATACGGTGTTGCCGGGCTCTCAGGGTAACTTCCCATGGAGACAAGCAGCTGAAGACCTACATCTCTTGCAGTGAGGACTGCATTCTTAACGGCATCCGCATCCCCGGTTACTGCGACAATCACTTCATTCGAATGGCTTGTTCCCTGGTCAGGAGTCATGTACTTGATGACTTCAACCGGGGAAGATTTCACTGCAAGGTCAGCCATGACAAGTCCAATAGCAGCAGGGGAACCGCAGAAGAATCCAAAAGGTTTTCCAATCGGAGCGTTGAATGCCATATGAAGTGCTTTGTCTGCACAGGCAGAGAAAGTGAACTCCAGATGTCCGGCCTGGCTGATGTAGAGTTCACCGGCATATTTGCCGATATATTCAAGTGCAATGTCAACCGCACGGCGCACATCAGAGACGTTGTCTCCGCCGATCACGATGAAACATCCATGCCCGCCCCAGCCTTTTTGTATCACGAGGAAGCTCGATGGAAACAATCTCTGTGTTTGTTGACTTGACAGCTTCGTCTGCTGCATTGATCTGTCCGGCTGCACCTGTCCTTGAACTGATCAGGCCAAGACTTTTATATGGCTTTTTCAGATTCATCTTCTCAAGAAGAGAAGGGTCAATTCCCGGGATAACAAGTCCGATTGTATCCAAAACGGTTGTTCCAACGAATTCAGTAAGGGAACAATCCTGTGAAATCTGTTCAATGTGATGTACGTCTATCATATGAATCCTCCATCTATTCCAATAATCTGTCCGGTCATATAAGCCGGTGTATCTGTGAGCTTTAATGCAAGCTCGGCAACTTCCTCCGGATCGGCAAAACGTCCGGAAGGAATCTCATCCATAAGGTCTTGGCGTTCCTCTTCGTTCAAACGACCATTCATTTCTGTATCGATCACACCGCAGGCGATTGCATTCACTTGAATATTACTCGGTGCAAGTTCCTTGGCAAGTGCTCGTGTCAATCCGTGTATTCCGGATTTGGTTGCGGAATAGGCAGCTTCGCAGGAAGCACCGGCAGTTCCCCACATGGAAGAAATGTTGATGATCCGTCCACATTTCACAGAGACCATATGTGGAATGGCGGCACGGCAGCAATAGAAGACGGAAGAAAGATTCGTGGCAAGAATCTTATCCCAGTCATTGTCAGTCATGTCAGTCAGAAGTCCGAACCAGGCGATACCGGCATTGTTGATCAGAATATCAACGCCACCACACTCTTTTTCAATAATCTGAAAAATCTTCCGGACTTCGTCGGGGTTACTGACATCTCCGGGAACTGCTGTACAGGAACCACCGTTTGAGAGAATCTCATGTGCGAGCTCTTCTAAGCGTTCCACCTGGTGGACACAGTTGAGAAATACGTGATAACCGGCCTTGGCGTATGCTTTCGCACAGGCACGCCCGATGCCGCGGGAAGAACCGGTGATCAGTATGGATTTTTTATTCATAAAAGAAAACCTCAGTCTTTCTGAGCCCTTAAATAAGCGGCTGATTTGGAGAGTGATCATGATAAAATTCTAATGATTACTCAGATACAATAACTATAACATAAAATGGATTGGATTTCATTGTCTTTCGTAAATGGATATGCTAAAATTTTAGAAAAGGGCGTTACTGGATACAGTAATTAGGATAGATTTGATGATTTCGGAAGAAGGAGAGAACACAATGGCAAAGACAAAGGTAATCTGTTTTACGAATAATAAGGGAGGAAGCGGAAAGACCACAACTTGTTCAAATGTCGGATTTGGCTTGAGAGAGCTTGGAAAAAAGGTTCTGATGATCGACGGAGATATGCAGCTGAATCTCTCCCTTTCTTTGTTTGACGAAGATACAGTGCTTGCATATGCACAGAGTGACAAAAATTTGTATGAAGCAATTAAGCGACAGGATGATCTGACAGATTATATCGTGAATACAAAATACGAAGGACTTGATCTGATTCCGTCTTCTACATTGATGAGTTCAATTGAATACGAACTTTTTACAAAATGGCAGAGAGAGTATATTTTGAAAAAAGGGTTGAAGAAGATCCGCGAGTCAGAGGTTTATGATTATATTCTGATCGATGCACCGCCGACACTTGGCGGATGGGTGATGAATATCCTGTGTGCATCCGATTATGTGATCCTTCCGGTAGAGGCATCTCCATGGGGATTGTTTGGTCTTGGAAATATGTTCGAATTCCTGGACAGTGTAGAAGAAATTGCACAGGATCTCAAGCTTGGTGGAATTGTGATCACAAAGGTTGATACAAGAAAGAATTATTTCAAACAGACATTAGAGACTCTGCAAGAGTTAGATGATGTGAAAGTATTTGATACTTACATCCGTGTGGACAGTGGAATTGAGTGGTCGCAGGATAATAATGCACCGGTGATCGCATATAAGAAGAGCAGTAGAAGTGCGAAAGAGTACATGGAATTAACGAGAGAGATTGCAGCTACATTAAAAGGATAAACCAGAAAGGCAGGCAATAGATGCATCAGGAACTGATCCGGGAACTGGCGATGATCACAGATGAGGAACGCCGGATCCTTGAAGGAAAACAGGAGATCGATCCACAGCTTTATACAGAAAAGAAGGAAATGGTTGTGGACAGTGCGAAACTTCTGAAGAAGGGGAAGTTGATCCAGGTCAGACCGCATACTCGCTTTGTACATTTCCCGGCGCATACACACAATTATATAGAAGTAATTTATATGTGCCAGGGAACAACGACACATATCGTGAACGGCAATCAGGTTGTGCTCGAACAGGGTGACCTTCTGTTTCTGAATCAGAATGCAGTGCAGGAGATCCTTCCGGCCGGAGAGCATGATATTGCAGTGAACTTTATTGTCCTGCCGGAGATTTTTAACACAGCATTCTCTATGATCGGGGCAGAAGAAAATCAGCTGAAAGATTTCCTTGTCGGGGCGTTGTGCGGAAGAGATGAAGAGACGTCTTATCTGTATTTTCATGTGGCTGATATTCTCCCGGTGCAGAATCTGATCGAGAATATGGTCTGGACGATCTTCTATGATATTTCCAATAAACGAAGCAGCAATCAGATCACAATGGGACTTTTGTTTCTTCAGTTGTTGAATTATATGGATAAGATGGAAGCCGGCGGACGCAAATTTGACACAGAGATTATGGCGAATGTGTATCGCTATATTGAGGATCATTTTAAAGAAGGCACGCTGTCAGAACTGGCGGTAGAGATGAAAGTGGATGTCTATTGGCTGAGTCGTGAGATTAAGAAGAAATCAGGGAAAACATATAAAGAACTTCTTCAGGAAAAGAGGATGCAGCAGGCAGTGTATCTTCTGATAAACAGCAGGATTGCGGTGTCGGACATTATAGAAGCAGTTGGATACGACAATACAAGCTATTTTTATAGAAAATTTAAAGAACGCTACGGAATCAGTCCGAAAGAATATCGGATTGAAAACATGAATTAAGGATAAAGTATAGAGAGGATGCTATTTTTCACAGATGGCATCTTCTTTTTTGTACGCGAATAGTAAACCAATGACTATACTGATATAAGAATTGGCAATTTGCATTAATAGAAACGTATGGAAACGGATAAAAATAAAAAACGACGGAATAAAATTGTGAAAACAATATCAAAATAGCACTATGCATAAAAGAGGATACGATGTATAATGAATTATATGTGAAAAATACAAAAAAGGAGGGGCACGATGTTAGACATATCCTATTACGAAAAAACAGATGAGATTATTGCACAGTATACATGTGAAGAAAAGTCTTTGATCCCGATTATACAGGGATTCAGGAAGAATATCGCTATCTTCCACCGGAGCTTTTAACTTATGTTGCGGAGAAACTGGGAATCTCCGAGGCGAAAGCTTACAGTGTGGCAAGCTTTTATGAAAATTTTTCTTTTTGAGGCAAAAGGAAAATATGTGATAAAAAGTATGTGATGGAACAGCCTGTCATGTGCGCAAATCTATTCCGATTCTGGAAGGACTTTACAAGGAACTGGGGCTTGGAAAAAAAAACACACAACAGATGACCAGTTGTTTACAGTGGAGACGGTTTCATGCTTGGGCGCATGCGGACTGGCACCGGCCGTAATGGTTAATGATGAAGTACATCCGAAAATGACACCTGAGAAAATGAGCGAGCTGATCAAGAAGCTGCGGGAGGAAGAGGAATGAGGATAGAAAACAGAATGCAGCTCCAGTTATGGAGAGAAGAGTGTAAGGAAAAAGCGGCAGAAAGAAAACTGCTGTATTCTGGTCTGTGGAGGAACAGGATGTCTGGCAGGTGGTTCAGATAAAATATATGCCCGTTTGAAAGAACTAACTTCCAATATGGATCATGTAACAGTCAAAATCGGTGAAGAAATCGCTCATGTGGGACTTAAGATGAGCGGATGCCATGGATTCTGTGAGATGGGTCCGCTGGTTCGTATTGAACCTTATAACTATCTGTATCTGAAAGTAAAACTGGAAGACTGCGAAGAAATTTTTTGAAAAGACGATTCTTCATGGAGAACCGGTTACAAGATTGATGTATGAAGATAATGGTCATGTATATCAGACACAGGAAGAAATTCCATTCTATGCCAAGCAGACCCGTCTGGTGTTGAGAAACTGCGGTCATATTGATGCAGAGCATATTGAAGATGCAATGGCGGTAGGAGCATATGAGTCTTTCGAAAAAGCTGTGTTTGAAATGACTCCGGAAGCAGTGATTGAGACGGTTACAGATGCAGGCCTTCGTGGAAGAGGCGGAGCAGGATTTCCGGCGGGAAGAAAATGGTCACAGGTAGCGAGTCAGCCGGAAAAGATCCGCTATGTAGTCTGCAATGGTGATGAAGGCGATCCAGGTGCATTTATGGATCGAAGTGTTATGGAAGGTGATCCTCACCGAATGATTGAAGGTATGATGCTGGCAGCTTATGCAGTACAGGCCCAGGAAGGATATATTTACGTTCGTGCAGAGTATCCGCTGGCAGTACGAAGACTGCAGATCGCTATCGCTCAGGCGGAAGAGAAAGGACTTTTGGGAGATAATATCCTTGGAACAGGATTCAGCTTCAAATTACATATCAATCGTGGAGCAGGTGCTTTTGTATGCGGGGAAGGTTCTGCGCTTACAGCTTCGATCGAAGGCAAGCGAGGCATGCCGAGAGTAAAACCACCGAGAACAGTAGAACAGGGATTATGGGAGAAGCCAACCGTATTGAATAACGTAGAGACTTATGCAAATATCCCGATGATCATTAAAAACGGAGCAGACTGGTACAGCCGTATCGGTACACCGCAAAGCCCAGGAACGAAAGCGTTTGCCCTTACCGGAAATGTAAAAAATACTGGATTGATCGAAGTGCCTATGGGAATAAGTTTACGTGAAATCATCTTTGATATCGGAGGCGGCATCAAGGACGATAAAGGGTTCAAGGCAGTTCAGATCGGTGGTCCATCCGGTGGATGTCTGGTAGAATCCCAGCTTGACAGTAAGATGGATTTTGACTCACTGTCAAAGATCGGTGCCATGATCGGTTCCGGTGGTCTGGTAGTTATGGATGAACATACCTGTATGGTAGAGGTTGCACGTTTCTTTATGGGCTTCACCCAGAGAGAAAGCTGTGGAAAATGCGTTCCGTGCAGAGAAGGAACTAAGCGTATGCTGGAGATCCTGGAACGTATAGTTGCCGGAAACGGAGAAATGAGCGACCTTGATGAACTGGAAGAACTGGCAGACATGATTGAAAATACTGCCTTATGTGGTCTTGGAAAGAGTGCACCAAAGCCGGTTGTAAGTACGATTCATGCATTCCGAAAAGAATATGAAGAGCACATAATAGATAAGAAATGTCGTGCGGGAGTCTGTTCTAATCTTCGTGTGTTTAAGATTGATCCGGAGAAATGCAAAGGATGTTCGAAATGTGCGAAGAACTGTCCGGTAAATGCAATCACAGGAAAAATAAAATCACCATTTACAATTGATCATTCAAAGTGCATCAAGTGTGGAAGTTGTATCGATAACTGCCCATTTGGAGCTGTTTATACAGAGTAGGGAGGATAGAGATTTATGGGAATTATGACAATTGACGGACAGGCCATTGAGTTCACGGATGAACCTAATGTATTGTCTGTAATAAGAAAAGCCGGGATTGATATCCCTACCTTGTGTTATCATTCGGAATTATCTATTTATGGTGCCTGCCGATTATGCACGGTAGAAGATGACAGAGGGAAAACATTTGCTTCATGTTCAGAAAAGCCGAGAGACGGAATGATTATTTATACAAATACACCAAGGCTGATGCGCTATCGGAAACTGATACTGGAACTACTTCTGGCTGCTCACTGTAGAGATTGTACGACGTGTATCAAGAGCGGCGAGTGTCATCTGCAGGAACTGGCGCACCGTATGGGAGTTCATGAGATCCGCTTGAAAATGTAAGAGAGATACAGCCAATTGATACAAGTTCACACGCAATTATCAGAGATCCGAATAAATGTATCCTGTGTGGTGACTGTGTCAGAATGTGTGATAATGTACAGAATATCAATGCAATCGACTTCGCGTATCGTGGAACTGATGCACAGGTAATACCGGCATTTAATAAGAAGATTGCAGAAACAGACTGCGTAGGTTGTGGACAGTGTCGTGTTGTCTGTCCGACAGGTGCAATCAGTATTCATACCAATATTGATGAAGTGTGGGAAGCTTTGGCAGACAAGAATACAAAGGTGATCGCTCAGATCGCTCCGGCTGTACGTGTTGCAATCGGTGATAATTTTGGTTATGCCAAAGGCGAAAATGTAATGGGTAAATTAGTAGGAGTACTGCATCGTCTGGGATTTGATGAAGTATATGACACATCCTATGGCGCAGACCTGACAGTTGTGGAGGAATCCAAAGAGTTTATTGAGAGATTTACTTCCGGAGAAGATGCCACTCTTTACATCTTGCTGTCCGGCATGGGTAAAATATTGTGAGAATAAATATCCGGAATTCGTGCCGAATCTTTCAACATGCAGATCACCGCAGCAGATGTTTGGAGCAGTTGTAAGAGAGTATTATAAAGATCCTGAGAAAAATGAAGGAAAGAAGATCGTATCTGTATCAATTATGCCTTGTACGGCGAAGAAGGAAGAAATCTTACGTCCGGAATCTTATACAAATGGCAAGCAGGATGTTGATTACGTGCTTACGACAACAGAAATCGTAAGAATGATCCGCAAATCAGGAATTGTATTTGACAAAGTTGAGATCGAAGCAGCTGATGTACCGTTTGGTATCGGCTCCGGAAGTGGTGTGATCTTCGGTGTTACCGGTGGTGTTACCGAGGCAGTGCTCCGTAGACTGCAGCAGGGACACAACAGAGTAGACATGGAGTCTATTAAAAAGAGTGGTGTGCGTGGAGACGACGGTATTAAAGTGCTGACCTATGATTATAATGGAAGAGAGATCCGGGCAGCAGTAGTAAATGGCCTGGCAAATGCGGATAAAGTATTGCAGCAGATTAAAAATCACGAAGCAGAGTATGATTTTGTGGAAGTGATGGCCTGCCGCAGAGGCTGTATCATGGGCGGCGGCCAGCCGGTAAATGCCGGACCGCGAACCAGAAAGAGCCAGAATGAAGGGACTGTACGATACAGATGTAAATACCCAGATCAAGAAGTCCAATGAAAACCCAATGATTCTTTCCTTGTACGATACTTTGTTGAAGGGAAAAGAGCATGAGCTTCTTCATAGAAATTTCTCCGGTAAATAGAGTGTCTGTTTTGTGGAGAGAAAACATTTTAAATAACACTACACAATATCAACAAAAATGAGGGGTTAAAATTGTACAAAATGCAAAAGGGAACCCTAAAAATAAAATACAGTGCAAATAAGGACGCTATTTTTCGTAAATAGCGTCCTTTTTTTACATAGAAAGCGTGGATATAATAAAGCCATAAGAAATGAACAGTAATAGAAAAATAATAAGGAGGCACCAAAACAATGGGCAATTATTATCTGGCAGTTGACATTGGAGCATCCAGTGGACGCCATATGCTGGCATCTATGGAAGATGGAAAGATGAAACTGGAAGAGGTTTACCGTTTTCCAAATGGAATGGATAACAAAAACGGTACTTTATGCTGGGATGTAGATCGTCTTTTACAGAAATCAAGAACGGATTGAAGAAATGTAAAGAACTTGGCAAGATTCCGGCAACGATGGGAATTGATACTTGGGGAGTTGACTATGTGCTTCTTGATGAGAAGGATCAGATCCTCGGAGATACAGTAGGCTATCGTGACAGTCGTACGAATGGAATGGATGAGAAAGTGTATGAAAAGATTTCACTTTCCGCATTGTATGAGAGAACAGGTATTCAGAAACAGATGTTTAACACGATCTATCAGCTGATGGCTGTAAAAGAGACTCATCCTGAGTATCTTGAGCAGGCAAAAGCAATCCTGATGATCCCGGATTACTTCCATTTCCTGCTGACAGGTGTGAAGAAAAATGAATATACAAATGCGACAACAGGACAGCTTGTGAATCCGACGACAAATGACTGGGATTATGAACTGATCGATATGCTCGGATACAACAAAGAGATGTTCCAGCCGGTATCTATGCCGGGAACAGTAGTAGGCGAATTTACACAGGACATTCAGAACGAGGTTGGATTCAACTGCAAGGTTGTTCTTCCAGCCACTCATGATACAGGCTCAGCGGTACTTGCGGTACCAACCAACGATGATAATGCCATTTATATCAGCTCCGGTACATGGTCTTTGATGGGAATTGAGAGAAAAGAAGCAGACTGCTCACTGAGAAGTATGCAGGCAAACTTCACAAACGAAGGTGGATACGATCACCGTTTCCGTTACCTGAAAAATATCATGGGACTCTGGATGATCCAGTCTGTAAAGAAAGAATTCACAGAGGATCTTTCTTTTTGCAGAGATTTGTGAGAGAGCTTCCAAAGAGACGATCACATCTTTAGTAGACTGTAATGATGACTGCTTCCTTGCTCCGAAGAGCATGATTGAAGCTGTGAAGAAGTTCTGCCGTGATTCCAAGCAGCAGGTGCCTGAAACAGTGGGCGAGATTGCAGCAGTTATCTACAACAGTCTTGCAAAATGTTATGGCGATACGATCGAAGAGATTGAAGCATTAACAGGAAAAAAAATACACTACAATCTATGTTGTCGGTGGCGGTGCCAATGCAGGATATCTTAACGAACTGACAGCAAAATATACAGGAAAAAAAAAAAGTTCCGCAGGGCCTTCTGAAGCTACAGCAATCGGAAATATTGTTGTCCAGATGCTACATGATGGAGTATTTAAAGACCTGCCGGAAGCGAGAACGTGTGTTGGAAAATCGTTTGATGTAAAAATATACGAAAATGCGTAATTCAAATTCACAAAAATGGAGGAAGAAAGATGACAAGATATGAATCAGCCAAAGAAATCTATGCAAAATTAGGAGTGGACACAGACGCAGCAATCGCAAAATGTAAAGAAATTCCGGTTTCTCTTCACTGCTGGCAGGGTGATGATGTAACAGGATTTGACCATGATGGTCCTCTGACAGGAGGAATCCAGACAACAGGAAACTATCCGGGAAAAGCAAGAACTCCGGAAGAACTGTTAGCTGATATGGATAAGGCAATGAGCCTGATGCCGGGTAAAAAAGAAAATCAATGTTCATGCATGCTACGCAATCTTTGAAGATGGTGAATTCGTAGATCGTGATAAATTAGAGCCAAAACATTTCCAAAATGGGTTGATTTTGCAAAAAAAAGAGGAATGGGACTTGATTTTAATCCAACATTCTTCTCACATCCAATGGTAAAAGACGGACTTACACTTTCAAGCCCGGATGAGAATGTAAGAAAATTCTGGATCGAGCATGGCAAGGCATGTATCCGTATTTCACAGTATTTCGCAGAAGAGACAGGAATCCCCTGTGTTATGAACATCTGGACAGGTGACGGATTCAAAGATATTCCGGCTGACCGTATGGGACCTCGTGTACGCTACAAAGAGTCTATCGATGCAATCCTTTCCGAGCCATTTAACACAAACCTTGTAAAACCTTGTGTAGAGTCTAAAGTATTCGGTATCGGTGTTGAGGCTTATACAGTAGGGTCAGCTGAATTCTCACTGAGCTACGCTGCAATGAACAAAGACAAATGTCTGCCACTGATGGACAATGGACATTATCATCCAACAGAAGTTGTATCTGACAAGATTCCGGCACTGCTTACATTCTTCCCGGAGATTGCTCTGCATGTTACACGTCCGATCCGTTGGGATTCAGACCATGTTGTTCTTTTCGATGATGAGACGAAAGAAATGGCAAAAGAGATCGTTCGCTGCGAGAACGGAATTGACCGTACATATATTGCACTGGATTACTTTGATGCTTCCATCAACCGTATCTCCGCATGGGTAACAGGATTCCGCAGCTTCCAGAAAGCACTGCTTGATGCACTTTGTCAGCCAAGCGAGATGCTCAAAGAGCTTCAGGATACAAACCAGATGAGCAAGAAGATGGTTGTTATGGAACAGTGCAAGACACTTCCAATCGGTGATGTATGGGAAGAGTACTGCCGTCAGTGTGGTGTAGAAGCTGAAGGATGGTTTGACGACATTCAGAAATATGAGGATGAAGTGCTGTTTAAGAGAGCATAATAAAGAGTGAAAAAATGGGGGATATCAGGAAATTGATATGCCCCATTTTTGTTCGAAAATGCGAAGTTGGTCAAGGAATGGAGTATCCTTTTTAAATCAAATTCAGATATTCCAGCGCCTGGCGGATTCCGCCGTCTTCCAAGGCGCCGGTCACATAATCAGCCTGTGATTTCAAGTCTTCAGATCCATTTCCCATAGCAACCTTAAATCCGGTAGCCTGGAACATTGGCAAGTCATTATTGCTATCGCCGAAAGCAATAACATCCCTCTTTTCGTATCCAAGTACATTACTCATAACACTGATCGCAAGTCCTTTGGAACAGCCTTTCATGACAAATTCAATCGTTCTTCCAACAAAAGATCCACTGTGAATAATATAATCATACCATAGGGATAATTCCTGGCATAATTTCTCTGGATTACATCCGGGTGTGCGCTTGGCACTTATTTTGTTAAAGTGAAGATTCTGTTCATTTCCACGAATAGGAAGCAGTTTGTCACCGAGTTCCTGAGTGATCAGATCAGCAAACCAGTCTATGTCACTTGTATATTCATCCAGATTATAGTACATATAATCATTGCCTTCCAGTACAGGGATAAAACCGTTTGCCTTAATGATCTCTACGGTCTTCCATGCCAGGTCGGTTGGCATCTCACGCTCAAATACCCGCGTTCCATTATATTCGATATATGCTCCAAGATTAGCGATAAGTCCGTCAAATCCAATCTCCTTCATAAGATATTCAGGAACAAAAGCGTTTGAACGACCGGTACAGATGAAAGTCTTATGTCCGTTTTTTCAACTGTTGAAGTGCAAGTTTTGTATCTTCTGGTGTTCCTTTTACAATATCTAAAATTGTTCCATCTGCATCAAAGAAAAGACATTTTCCCATTGTAAGTATTCCTTCTATATTATAGTATTATCTCTCACCTAAAAATCCCATAAACTTACGTACAGAGTAATTCAGGATAAGATCCTCCGGAATGTCAGCTTTTCGAGCCAAAGCTTCGGCATACTGGAAGTCACCGATATGTTCGGTGCCGTGGCTGTCACTGGAGAACAGAACCGGATAATTAAAGTGCTTGGACAGATTCAATATTAAGAGATCAGCGTAGGTCGTATCCCCACGATATCCATCCGGACTTAAAGAACTGTTATTGATCTCAAGCAGAACATGGTTCTCCATTGCAGCACGGAAAAGCGCAAAATAATCTACAGGGAATTTTTCGTCATCGCAATGACCGATGATATTAACATTAGGATTCTCCATAGCCTTGATATAAGCACGGGTGTTCTCATCTGCTGTTCCGGACTTAAAAATTGGACGATGCATACTTGCTATAACATAATCCAGAGATTCTAAAATTTCATCATCAAGATCCAGTTTTCCTTCCTGATCCAGAATATTTACCTCTGCACCGTAAAGCATTCTAACACCGAGACGCTTTGGTTGTGCAAATGCAAGGCTGCGGAAATAAGAAATGCGTCCGCCACCAAGCGTTTTTGGACCATGATCGGAAATTCCAAGCATCTTAAGCCCGGCTGCATTGGCAGCTTTTGCCATATCAGTCATGGTCGCACAGGTTCCGTGCCCGCTGGCGATGGAATGTGTGTGGATATCAAATTCATAAGAAGCCATATAATCCAACCCTTCTTTCTAATCGCTCACGCGGCAGACATTGTGTTGATTCATTCGCCATGCCGCATATATACCTTAAGTATGCGGTATTTTAAGTAAAATGTCAATAAATTCGAGGCGAAACGTAAAGAAAAAACAAATAAAACACAACATGAACCGTATTGGGATTTATTGTAACTTTACAGAAATATAATGTGGGATGTATTGTGTTTTGATTGACTTTGGGGGATAAATAAAGTATAATAAATGTTAATATTGGAAGAAAGGAGTTTAAGAGCAAAATGGGACTTTATACTTATGACAGTACTCCCATCCCGAAGTCGGACAGAATTCCAAAACTGGTAGAAAACCTGTATGCGAAGATGCCTGAGATTGAGTCGGCGAGAGCGGTACTGATTACGGAGTCGTACAAACAGACTGAGAATGAACCAATGATCATCCGTAGAGCAAAGGCGTTCCAGCATATTTTGGAGAATATTCCGATCAAGATCCGTGACCTGGAACTTGTTGTTGGAAGCAGTACACTTGCCCCAAGAGGATGCCAAACATTTCCGGAGTTCTCTTATGAGTGGCTGGAGGCAGAGTTTGATACAGTTGAAACAAGAAGTGCCGACCCGTTCTATATCTCTGAGCAGACGAAGAAGGAACTGAAAGAGGCGAATGCTTACTGGAAAGGCCGTACAACAAGTGACCTGGCTACAGCATACATGGAGCCGGAGACATTACTTGACATTGAACACAATATCTTTACACCTGGAAACTATTTCTACAATGGTGTAGGACATGTGACAGTTAAGTATGGTGAAGTTCTCGAGATCGGATTTTCCGGAATCCGCAAGAAAGCAGAAGATGAGCTTGCTTCTATGAAGGTCAGTGATGGTAACTATCAGACAAAATCACGTTTCCTTGAGGCAGTGATGATCAGCTGTGATGCAGCAATCACATATGCCCGTCGTTATGCAAAGCTTGCACTTGAGATGGCTGAGAAATGTTCTGATCCGGTAAGAAAGAAAGAACTTCTTATCATTGCACAGAATTGTGCGAATGTACCGGAGAAGGGTGCGACAGGATTCTATGAAGCTTGTCAGTCCTTCTGGTTTGTACAGCAGCTGTTACAGATCGAGTCCAGTGGACATTCAATCTCCCCTGGAAGATTCGACCAGTATATGTATCCTTATTATAAGAAGGATCTCGACAACGGAAAGATCACAAGAGAGTTTGCACAGGAACTGTTGGATTGTATCTGGGTTAAATTAAATGACCTGAACAAGTGCCGTGATGCGGCTTCAGCAGAAGGATGCGCAGGTTACAGTCTGTTCCAGAACCTGATTGTAGGAGGACAGAATGAAGAGGGTATAGATGTTACGAATGATCTTTCATTTATGTGTATTACATCATCTATGCATGTATTCCTTCCAATGCCTTCTCTTTCCGTAAGAGTTTGGAATGGATCACCACATGAATTCCTGATTTATGCAGCAGAACTTACAAGAACAGGAATCGGACTCCCGGCGTATTATAATGATGAGGTTATTATCCCGTCACTGGAGAGCCGTGGACTGACTTTACAGGATGCGAGAGACTACAATATCATCGGATGTGTAGAACCACAGAAGTCCGGCAAGACGAACGGATGGCATGATGCAGCATTCTTCAATATGTGTCGTCCGCTGGAACTGGTATTTTCAAATGGTGTGGACAAGGGTGTACAGATTGGTCCAAAGACAGGTAATGTTGAGGATATGAAGACATTTGATGAATTCTATGATGCTTATAAAGCACAGATGGATTACGCAATCGCACTACTTGTTAATGCTGATAATGCTATTGATATGGCACACGCAGAGAGAGCACCGCTTCCGTTCTTGGCAAGTATGGTCGATGACTGTATCAAGAGAGGAAAGACACTGGAACAGGGAGGAGCTGTATATAACTTTACAGGTCCGCAGGGATTCGGTGTTGCCAACATGGCGGATGCACTTTACGCAGTAAAGAAACTCGTTTATGACGAGAACAAGATTACAATGCATGATCTGAAGATGGCTCTTAGTACAAACTATGGAAAGGGTCTGAGCAGTGATGATGTTGCAGAGATGGTATCAGAAGTGGCTTCTGCTATGAAGTCTGCCGGACAGCCGGTAGGCGAGAAAGAAGTTGCGACAATCCTGAAGACTGTTGTTGCAGCGACAGAATCAGAGCAGGTGAAGGCGAATGGTGAGAGAATCCTCAAGCTGATTGATGCAGTGCCGAAGTTCGGAAATGATATTCCGGAGGTTGATGCATTTGCAAGAGACGTTGCCTATACTTATACAAAACCACTGGAGAAATACAAAAATCCACGTGGAGGTATGTTCCAGGCGGGATTATATCCAGTATCAGCGAATGTACCGCTTGGCGGACAGACAGGAGCCACACCAGACGGACGTCTGGCACATATGCCGGTAGCCGATGGAGTATCGCCATCAGCAGGCAAGGATGTGAACGGACCGACCGCAGCAGCAAGCTCTGTTGCCAAACTGGATCACTTCATTGTATCCAATGGTACTCTGTTCAATCAGAAGTTCCATCCGTCTGCACTGAGTGGAAGAGAAGGACTTGAGAAGTTTTAGGACTGATCCAGTCATACTTTGATCAGAAGGGAAGCCACATGCAGTTTAACGTTGTCAGCCGTGAGACACTTCTTGACGCACAGGCACATCCGGAGAACTATAAGCATCTGGTTGTACGTGTCGCCGGCTACAGTGCGCTGTTTACTATACTGTCCAAGTCCTTACAGGACGATATCATCCGCAGAACAGAGCAGGGATTTTAAGAATAAGAGGGAGACAGCATGGAAGAATATCTGAAGACCAAAGGAAGAATCTTCGATATCCAGCGGTATTCCATCCATGATGGGAATGGAATTCGAACCATCGTGTTCCTGAAGGGGTGCGTGCTCAGATGCCGCTGGTGCTGTAATCCGGAATCGCAGCACTACGAGATCGAGACAATGATGGTGCAGGGAGAACCAAAAGTGATCGGTGAGGACACAACGGTTGCGGAAGTGATGAAGACGGTAGAAAAAGACCGTACTTATTATAGAAGAACCGGAGGCGGACTTACACTTTCCGGAGGCGAAAGCCTTTGCCAGCCGAAGTTCGCAAGAGACCTTCTGCGGGCAGCGAAAGAGTCAGGAATCACAACTGCGATGGAAAGTATGGGATGCGCGCCATACAGCACAATCGAAGAGATTCTTCCATATTTAGACCAGTATCTGATGGATATCAAACATACGAATACAGAGAAACATAAAGAGTTTACAGGACGGTCCAATGAGCTGATGTTAGAGAATGCAAAGAAGATTGCAGACTCTCATATGACAGAGTTGAGCATCCGTGTTCCGGTAATCCCGGATTCAATGATACAGAGATAGAAATCCGTGATATTGCCGAATATGTTCGCAAACTTGGCAATGTAAGAAGAATGCATCTTCTGCCTTACCACAGGCTGGGACAGGATAAATATGACGGACTGAACCGCCCATACCTGATGGGGGATGTAAAACCACCGACAAATGAAAAGATGGGACGACTTCTGAAAGTAGCAGAAGAAGTTTCCGGTGTAGAGTGCCGGATCGGGGGTTAAAAATAAAAAACACAATCAGATAATCTACACGAAGTCGAAAACAGAGAAAATAGTGAAAATAATCACAAGAAACAATAAAAACAACGGCTGTTCAAATTGACTAATGTGGGATTGTGTGGTAAAATAAGTTAAGAAACAACACAAAACAAAAGTTTTGACACGATTCCAAGGAGGAGAAAAAATGCAAAACGAATACGAAATCAAAAAAAATGTGTGTGAAATCGGAAGAAGAGTTTACAACCGTGGAATGGTTGCAGCTAATGACGGTAACATTTCCGTAAAGCTCAACGACAATGAATTCCTGTGTACACCAACAGGTGTCAGCAAAGGATTCATGACACCAGAGTATATCTGTAAAGTAGATGAGAATGGTAATGTTCTTCAGGCAAACAAAGGATTCAGACCATCTTCAGAAATTAAGATGCACATGCGTGTGTACAGAGAGAGACCAGACGTTCAGTCTGTAGTACATGCTCATCCACTGTACGCTACAACATTCGCTATCGCTGGTATTCCGCTTACACAGCCAATCATGCCAGAAGCAGTTATCGCTCTTGGATGTGTTCCGATCGCTAAATACGGTACACCTTCTACAATGGAGATTCCGGACGCTGTCGAGCCATACCTTCAGCACTTTGATGCAGTTCTTCTTGAGAACCACGGAGCACTTGCTTACTCAGACAGCCTTCTGAGCGCATACCACAAGATGGAGTCTCTTGAGTTCTACGCACGTCTGTTATGGCAGTCCATGCAGATTGGTGGACCTCAGGAACTGAACGATGAGCAGGTTCAGAGACTGTACGAACTGAGAAGACAGATGGGACTTCCAGGAAAACACCCGGCAAACCTTTGCCCGAACGCTAAAGCTGGTAAGCCAAGTTGCCATTCATGCGGTGGAAACTGTGGCGGATCTTCAGCAGCAGCTCCAGAAGGAACAGATGCTGATCTTGTAGCTTCTATCACAAAGAAAGTTATGGAACAGCTGGGAATGTAATCTGACAGATTAGTAAAGGAGCAATGCTATGAATGAGCAGGAAATTACCAGTGCAGTTCAGGCTGTGCTGGATCAGATGAAGGAAGCAGCTCCACAACATACACACAAACATGTCTGTCAATGCAAAAAGCATCAGATGACATTGGAGCTTGCCAATGCCTTGATTGAAAAAAGTTAAGGCAGAAGCGGCACGTGTGGGTGTGAATGCGGTTGTAGCAGTTTCCGACAAGGCAGGTAGACCTGTAGCCGTCCAGTGTATGGATGACGCCTACATAGCGAGCTTTGACATTGCATTAAACAAGACATATACTTCCGCGAGCCTTAAGATGTCCACAGCAGAGTTGAGTCAGTTGAGTCAGCCGGGACAGCCATTATACGGAATTCAGTTTACGAATGATGGTAAGATCGTGATCTTCGGAGGCGGAGAGGTACTCGAAGCTGATGGTAAGATCGTCGGTGCACTTGGTGTCAGCGGTGGAACTGCTGAGCAGGACACAGCAATCGCAGCTTACGGAAAACAAGTCTTCAAGGAGGTATTAGAGTGTCTATAAATGAACAGATGGTTCAGGACATTGTACAGGACGTTCTTGCGAAGATGCAGATCGCTTCTGATGTACAGGGGGACCGCGGTGTATTCAAGGATATGAACGAGGCCATTGAGGCAGCGAAAGCATCCCAGAAGAAGATCGTGGCTAAGATGTCACTGGATCACAGAGAGAAAGTTATCTCCAACATCCGTAAAAAGATCATGGAGAATGCAGAAATCCTGGCCCGTATGGGAGTTCAGGAGACTGGCATGGGAAATGTCGGACATAAAATTTTAAAACACCAGCTGGTAGCTGAGAAGACTCCGGGAACAGAGGATATCACTACACAGGCATGGTCAGGAGACAGAGGTCTTACATTGATCGAGATGGGACCGTTCGGAGTAATCGGAGCGATCACACCTTGTACAAACCCAAGTGAGACAGTTCTCTGTAACACAATCGGAATGTTCGCAGGTGGAAATACAGTAGTATTCAACCCACATCCGGCAGCAATCAAAACATCAATCTACGCAGTTAATCTTCTGAACGAAGCATCTGTTGAGGTTGGTGGACCGGACAACATTGCTTGTACAGTAGAGCATCCGACACTTGAGACAAGTAACATCATGATGAAACATCCTGCAATTCAGCTGATCGCTGCAACAGGAGGTCCGGGAGTTGTTACAGCAGTTCTTTCTTCAGGAAGAAGAGGAATCGGAGCTGGAGCAGGTAACCCACCGGCACTCGTTGATGAGACAGCAGATATCCGTAAGGCAGCTGAGGATATTGTAAACGGATGTACATTTGATAACAACCTTCCGTGTATCGCAGAAAAAAGAGATTGTTGCAGTTGATTCTATCGCTGATGAACTGATGCACTACATGGTAAATGAGCAGGGATGCTACCTGGCTTCCAAGGAAGAGCAGGATGCACTGACAAATGTAGTTCTTGCAGGCGGAAAGCTGAACAGAAAATGTGTTGGACGTGATGCAAAGACACTGCTTGGAATGATCGGAGTTACAGTTCCGGACAATATCAGATGTATCACATTTGAAGGACCAAAGGAGCATCCATTGATCGCAACAGAATTGATGATGCCAATTCTCGGTGTTGTCAGAGCGAAAGATTTTGATGATGCAGTAGAGCAGGCAGTGTGGCTGGAGCATGGTAACAGACATTCCGCTCACATTCATTCCAAGAATGTAGATCGTATTACAAAATATGCAAAAGCAATTGACACAGCAATTCTTGTTAAGAACGGACCATCCTATGCGGCACTTGGATTCGGAGGCGAAGGCTTCTGTACATTTACAATTGCCAGCAGAACTGGTGAAGGACTTACAAGCGCAAGCAGCTTCACAAAGAGAAGACGTTGCGTAATGACAGACAGCTTATGTATAAGATAACGGAGGTATAGACAATGGAAATGAATTCTGCTAATGTAGAAGCTGTTGTAAAACAGGTACTTGAGAGCATGCTGGAAAAGAAAGTTCCAGAAGCAGCTCCGGCACAGAAAGCAGCAGGAAATGAAATTCCAAAGACAGCTCATGTAGCTATGCTTACAGCACTTGAGCATTTTGAAATCAAAGAGTATCCGATGCCGGAAGTTGGTGACGGAGATATTCTTGTTAAAGTAGAAGGTTGTGGAGTCTGCGGAACAGACGCACACGAATTCAAGAGAGACCCATTCAGCCTTATTCCTGTAGTACTCGGACATGAGGGAACAGGTGAGATCGTTAAGATGGGTAAAAACGTTAAAGTTGACAGCGCTGGAAAAGCTCTGAATCTTGGAGATAAAGTTGTTACATGTATGATCTTTAAGGATGATCCGGAGATCACAATGTACGACCTCAACAAACAGAACGTAGGCGGAGCTGATGTATACGGACTTCTTCCGGACGATGATGTTCATCTGAATGGATGGTTCTCAGATTACATCCTGATCCGTGAGGGATCTACAGTATTCAACGTAAGTGATCTGGATCTGAAATCCCGTGTACTGATCGAGCCATGTGCAGTACTTGTACATGCAGTAGAGAGAGCAAAAACAACAGGAATCCTGAAATTCAACAGCAGAGTTGTTGTTCAGGGCTGCGGACCGATCGGTCTGATCTGCATCGCTGTTCTCCATACAATGGGTATTGAGAATATCGTAGCTGTAGACGGAGAGCAGAAGAGACTTGACTTTGCTAAGAGAATGGGAGCTGAGAAGTCAGTTAACTTCAAAGATTTCCAGGGAATCGATGCACTTGCACAGGGAGTAAAAGATGCATTCGGCGGACATGCTGCTGACTTCGCATTCCAGTGTACAGGATCACCGATCGCTCATGCTAACATTTACAAATTCATCCGCAATGGTGGAGGACTTTGTGAATTGGGATTCTTTATCAATGGTGGAGATGCAACAATCAACCCGCACTTCGACCTTTGCTCCAAAGAAATCAACCTTGTTGGTTCCTGGGTATACAACCTCAGAGACTATGCAACAACATTTGATTTCCTGAAGAGAGCAAAAGCAATCGGACTGCCGATGTCTGAGCTGATCACACATAAATTCCCGCTTGAGGAGATCAACGAGGCTCACCAGACAAACCTGGCTATGAAAGGTCTTAAGATTGCAATCATCAACAAATAAGGTGAGAGAGTATGGAAGCAGTAGGTATGCTGGAAGTATTCGGACTTGCAACAGCATTTGCAGCGGCTGACGCCGGATGTAAAGCAGGAAATGTAAGACTGGAGAACTTCGATAAAAATAAACCTGCGAATGCAGACGAATTGCCTGTACCGTTGATCGTAATGGTCAAGTTCCGCGGACAGGTTGCAGATGTGGAGGCAGCACTTGAGGCTGCTACAGCGAAAGCAGAGTCAATGACAGGAATTGTCACAAAGTATAAGATCTCAAGACCGACTGAGGACACTGAGAAGATGCTTAAGCTTAACGCATTTGATAAAGGAACCACATAAAGTAACAGACGAAGAAGTCGAAGAAATTTAGGAGGATATTACAATGGCAATGGCACAGCTTGCATTAGGAATGGTAGAAACAAGAGGACTTACAGCAGCAATCGAGGCTGCAGATGCAATGACAAAAGCAGCAGAGGTTACACTTGTAGGAACAGAGAAAATCGGATCCGGACTTGTAACAGTTATGGTTCGTGGAGATGTTGGAGCTGTTAAAGCAGCAGTTGAGACAGGTGCTGACGCAGCTGGAAGACTTGGAGAACTCGTAGCTACACACGTAATCCCAAGACCACACAACGACGTTGAGAAGATCCTTCCTACAGTATAGTTTGAAGTCAAACAGCTAGAAAAGGAGCAGTCTCATGGGAAAAAAGCGTATGGATTCTTTGAAATCCCAAGCGTTACGGCAGCAGTGGTAGCCGTGGATATCATGTGCAAGACTGCTGATGTGCAGTTCGTTACATGGGAGAAAAAACTAGGTGGAAGACTTGTCACGATCATAATTCGTGGTGATGTATCCGCAGTTGCGCAGGCCATTGAAGCTGCCGAGCAGAATGGAATCAAAAACCAGTGAGCACAGTAGTGATCCCAAGTCCTCATGAGGAGATCTTGAGAATCATTAACACAAGTGTAAACAAGGTTGTATAGGAGGCAGCTACAGATGGCAGACGAAAAAGAAAAGAAAACAACAACAGCCAAAGCGCCAGCCAAAACTGTACGCAGAGTAAGAAAGACGGCGCAAAGGCAGAAACGGTTCAGAAGAAACCGGAAGTTCAGAAGGAGGAACGCAGAATGTCACAGGAAGCATTAGGAATGGTTGAAACAAGAGGACTTGTAGCATCTATCGAGGCAGCAGATTCAATGTTAAAGGCTGCTAACGTAGCACTCGTTGGAACAGAGAAGATCGGATCTGGTCTTGTAACAGTTATGGTTCGTGGAGACGTTGGAGCAGTTAAATCAGCAGTTGAGTCTGGAGCAGAGTCAGCAGGAAGACTGGAGAGCTTGTAGCTACACATGTAATCCCAAGACCACATACAGATGTTGAGAAGATTCTTCCACAGATCAAATAATAGTCAAAGGTAAATAAAGCCGGTACTTTTAGGGGATTAAGCGCCGGGCCCTGATCCCCTGAGAGTGCTTAAATAAGTAAGTGGAGCAATCCACTTTGCGAGGAGACACAAATATGGATAACAGTAATGTGGAATTAATTACAAAAATGGTTCTCGAAGCAGTAGAGAAAAAGAATGCTGCTCAGTCTGGAGAAGGTTTTCTCGTTCCAATCGGAGTGTCCGCAAGACATATCCATCTCACACAGGAGCATGTCGAGATTCTGTTTGGAGAAGGCTACCATCTTACAAAGTTCAAAGAACTTATGGGTGGACAGTTTGCATCAAACGAAAAGGTTACAATTGTTGGTCTTAAATTAAGAGCAATCGAGAATGTAAGAGTTCTTGGACCAGTCAGAAAGAATACTCAGGTAGAGATTTCTGCAACAGATGCAATCAGCCTCGGTGTAAAAGCACCAATCAGAGAATCAGGAAATATTGCAGGAAGCGCACCAATCGCGATCATCGGACCAAAAGGTGCGGTGTATCTGAACGAGGGATGCATTGTTGCGAAGAGACATATTCACATGGCTCCGAAAGATGCGACGGCAGCAGGAGTTCATGATGGTGATATCGTATCTGTAAAAGCAGATAATGAGAGAGGAACCATCTTTAACAACGTACAGATCCGTGTAGATGACAGCTTTACACTTGAGATGCACATCGATACAGATGAAGCAAATGCAGCGCAGATTAAGAGCGGGGATACCGTGAGGATCGTATCATGTTAATGGGAAAAGTTGTTGGCAGTGTTGTATCAACACGCAAGAATGAAAACTTAGTCGGAAATAAATTCATGATTGTAGAAGTGGCAGATCATATGCGTCAGGGAGCAAAACAGATCATTGCAATCGATAAGATCGGCGCAGGAATCGGCGAATACGTTCGGTTGTACAGGGAAGTGCTGCGAGAATCGGAAGTGGTATGCCGGAAGCACCGATCGATGCTGCAATCGTTGGAATTATTGACGAAGGATTAGGACTGGAGTAGTGAAATTATGGATATGAAAGAATTAAGCAGCATATTGCAGCAGAACGGTATCGTTGGTGCTGGTGGTGCAGGCTTTCCTACATATGCTAAATTAGATGAACGTGCAGAGACAATCATTCTGAACTGTGCAGAGTGTGAGCCACTGCTTCGACTTCACAGACAGCTCCTTGAGAAATATGCAAAGGAGATCATTGATACATTTCATATGATCGGCGAGACAGTCGGTGCGAAAGAAGTCATCATTGGTATTAAGAAAGCTTACACAGCAACGATCGAAGCTGTAAAGGCCGTTATGGGACAGTATCCGGAAGTAAGACTTGGACTGTTGGATGAAGTATATCCGGCAGGTGATGAGGTTGTTCTTATTTATGAGACAACAGGTAAAGTTGTAAGACCGGGAGGACTTCCAATCGAAAGCGGCGTAGCTGTATTCAACGTAGAGACAGTTTACAATGTATACAGAGCACTGAATGAGAAGACACCCGTTGAGGACAAGCTTGTATCAGTAGTAGCTGAGGTAGAGCACCCGATCACAGTACGTGTTCCGATCGGAACACCACTGGAAGAGGTAGTAGCTCTTGCCGGCGGTGTAACTACAAAAGATGCAGTTTACTTCGTTGGTGGACCTATGATGGGTAATATCGGAACAGGAGCGCAGCCTGTTACAAAGACAACAAATGCAATCCTTGTTCTTCCGAAAGACCATCACATCATTCAGAAGAAATTAAAGAAAAACTCAATCGATATGAAGAGAGCAGCAGCTTGCTGTTGCCAGTGTACAATGTGTACAGACTTATGTCCAAGACATCTGTTAGGACATCCGATTGAGCCGAATAAATTTATGCTTGCAGCAACATGCAAGGATGTACAGGAGCCGAACATCTTCATCAATACGTTGTTCTGCTCATCCTGCGGACTTTGTGAGATGTATTCCTGTTTCCAGGGACTTTCACCAAGAAGTCTTATGGCAGAGTACAAGGGAGGTCTTCGTGCAAACGGAATCCGTCCTCCGAAAGTAGAAGCAAAACCTGTAGGACCGGAAAGAGAATACAGAAAAGTTCCGATGGAGAGACTTATGGCGCGTCTTGATCTTACGAGATATAACCGTGAAGCACCGCTTGATGAATCAGCAGTGCCGGTTAAGACAGTACGTATTCTGTTAAGTCAGCATATTGGAGCACCTGCTTCTGCAATTGTGAAAGCAGGCGACATGGTAACAAAAGGACAGATGATTGCAGAACCAGCTAAGGGATTGAGCGTTGGAATCCACGCATCCGTGAATGGTTTAGTTACAGAAGTAAATGAGAAATATATTGTCATAGAATCTCAGGAAGGACGTGCAGGCAATGAGTAAGGCAATTGGAATGGTAGAATATAAGACTGTTGCTTCAGGTGTTGTGGCAGCAGATGCTATGGTAAAGACCTCAGAAGTCGATATCATTGAAGCACAGACCGTATGTCCGGGCAAATATATCGCGATCATTACAGGTGACTTAAGTGCCGTTAAAGCAGCAGTGGATAATGCAAAAGAGATGCATGGTCTTCACCTGATCGACAGTTTTGTGCTCGGTAATCCGCATGAGTCCATCTTCCCGGCAATCTACGGTGCTGCACATATTGAAGACGTATCCGCTCTTGGTATTATGGAGACATACGATGCATCTTCAATTATTGTAGCTGCTGATGAGGCTGCAAAGACAGCAATCGTTGATCTGATCGAGCTTCGTATCGCAAAAGGTATGTGCGGTAAATCCTACATGCTGCTCACTGGTGAAGTGGCTGCTGTAGAAGCTGCAATCGAAAAAAGCTAAGGAAGCAATCAAAGATAGAGGAATGTTCCTTGACTCTTCCGTTATTGCTCATCCGGATGCTCAGATTCGCGACGCAATCTTATAATGAACTCTGCTTTAATGTCTGAGGGAATTATAGTTCAATACCAGTAACATTATATTGGACTTAGGACAGGAGGTAGTTAGATGCTTGCGATAGAGAGAAGAAATGAAATATTAGAAAAACTGCAGAACGACAGAAGAGTCGTAGTAAGCGAACTGAGTCAGATTTATGAGGTTTCCGAGGAGACAATCCGAAGAGACCTCGATAAACTGGTTCAGGACGGTTTCGCCATAAAAAGCTATGGCGGTGCCGTGATCAATGAAAATGTGAATATCGAGCTTCCGTTCAACATCAGAAAGAATCGCAATATTGTTGGTAAACAGCATATTGCGGAACTGGTGAGTGAACAGATCAAAGATGGGGACAGCATCATGCTTGATGCAAGTTCTACAGCAGTGTATGTTGCAAAGACGCTTCTCGAACAGGGAAAGAAGAATCTTACCGTGCTCACAAACTCTGTGGAGATTATCATAGAGCTTTTTGGGGCGCAGGATTGGAAGGTTCTCTCTACCGGAGGAGAGTCAAGAGAAGGATCCTTTGCACTGGTAGGTTATCAGACAGACCGGATGCTTCGATCTTATCATGTAGATAAGGCAGTTATCTCTGCAAAGGGAATCGATATGAACGCTGGACTTACAGATTCAGATGATCTGCATGCGAATAATAAGCGAACAATGCTGACAAGAGCAAAAGAAAAAATTCTTGCTGTAGACAGCAGTAAGTTCGATCAAGTAGCATTTGCTGAGATAGGTTCATTAGATCAGATCACAACTATAGTTACGGATGCAAAGCCGGAAACAAGATGGCTTCAGCATTTTGATAAGATTGGTGTAAAATGTATCTATCCACAGTAAGGAAGGGCAGTTATGAAAAGCTTTCAGATTAAAACTAGAGTAAATTTTGGAGATAATGCGCTGGATCGACTGGCAGAAGTGCCATATAAGAAGATCCTGATCGTTACAGACCCATTTATGGCGAAAAGCAAAAATCTGAACCTGATTCTCGATCCAATCAAAAAAGCAGGTAAGGAATATGATATCTTTCAGGATATTGTTCCGGATCCACCGATTGAGAAGATCAGTCTCGGTGTTAAGAAGATGCTTGAATATAAGCCGGATGCAATTGTTGCAGTTGGTGGCGGATCAGCAATTGACTCCTCCAAGTCAATCCGTGAATTTGCACTTCGCGTAGATCATTACGCAGAGGTAGGGCTGATTGCAATTCCAACAACAAGCGGTACAGGATCAGAGGTAACTTCATTTGCCGTTGTATCAGACCCGGCAGAACAGAGAAAATATCCACTTGTATCCTGGGAATTGACACCGGACGAGGCAATCCTCGATGCAGAACTTGTAAAGAGTGTGCCACCGGCGATTACAGCAGATACAGGAATGGACGTATTTACACACGCACTTGAAGCATGTGTAAGTACAGAGAGAAGCGATTTCTCAACAGCACTTGCAGAGAAATCAATCGAGTTGGTTGGAGTATTCCTTCTCAGAGCATATCTGGATGGAAATGATACTCATGCACGTCAGAAGATGCATTCCGCATCCTGTCTGGCAGGACTGGCATTCAACTCAGCATCTCTCGGACTGAACCATGGTATGGCTCATCAGTTAGGTGCAAAGTTCCACATCCCACACGGACGTGCGAACGCAATGCTTCTTCCACATATCATTGAATTCAACAGTGATATCAATAAACATAGTAAGAGTCAGAAAGAATATCTTCCGGCTGTTAAGCGTTATGCAACTGTAGCTCAGATCCTTGGACTGAGCAGCTACAATGAGATCATGACAGTCAGATCCCTTGTAAACTGGGTACAGTTTATGTTAAAAGAGATGGATATTCCGCTGTCAATCTCTCAGATGGGTACAATCTCAGAGGAAGAGTACTTCAATGCAATCGATAGTATGGCAGATGCCGCACTCGAGGATGGATGTACAGCAACAAACCCGAGAGTACCAAATAAGGAAGATGTTATTGAAATCTACAAGAAATTGTGGAAATAATAAGTGTAAAAAGAAGTAAAAAAGAAGCTGCGTATTGTAGCTTCTTTTTTTTACACTCTTTTTGCTTCTATTTTTAGGCATGTTTTTAAAGTTCTCGGGTAACGGTACCTATTTATTAATTGAGTGTTATCTGAAAGAATTGTTGTATATACTATATCAAATACCTGGGAAATGGACAGGAAGCGCAAAATGAAATTACCTATTTATATAGAAGCAGCAATGGGAGTTTTTCTGGTAGTGATTCTGGCAATGGCAGGAAGAAACGGAATGATTCCTCAGAACCAGAAAAATAATGTTATGAAACAGTCAGAAGTAGAACAGAAATCAGATTCTGACATGCAAAACGAAAAGGAAGCAGTTGCGGAAGAGGCAACAGATTCGATAGAAGAAGTTGCACAGACTGACAGCGCAGCAATAACAGCACAGATGTGTTCTCCGGCCGGACAGTATCCGGTCATGGGGGAGAGTGTTGTTACGGTGGATGAACTTGCAGATTATTTCAATCAATCGGGATACGAATATCCGTCGGAAGAACTGGCAAAAGGCGGGCAGATACCATAGAAACATTCTGCCAGATCTACTGTGAAGAAGCAGAGGCAGAAGACATCCGGGCAGAGGTTGCATTTACCCAGGCAATGAAAGAGACCGGCTTCCTTCAGTTTGGTGGAGATGTAAGTATTGAACAGTTTAATTTTGCCGGAATAGGAACAACCGGGGAGGAGTGCCGGGAAATTCTTATCCGGATGTCAGAACAGGAGTGCGGGCACAGATCCAGCATCTGAAGGCCTATGCGACAGATGAACCGCTGAATCAGACTTGCGTGGATAACCGTTATGAATATGTGAAAAAAAGCTTCCGCACCTTATGTACAATGGCTGGGACAGAAAGAGAACCCGGAAGGAGCCGGTTGGGCGACAGGAGAGAACTACGGGTATGATATTGCAGGGATGTTGCAACATTTACTTTTAAAAGAGCAAGGTTAAGAAGATATGGCTGGACTTCCGGCGGTGGTTATGATATTTTAAGATTTCTTAAAGAAAGGGAAATCCCGTGACAAATCAGCCTTTGACAGCTATAGTAGTAACAGTTAAAAAGTATTTAACAACTATGTAAAGATACAGGTGTTGAAGAAGAGGAGTACATCATTACTTCCCACAGAGAGAACCGTTCAGATTGTTAAGAGGATCTGGCTGTGAGACGGTTTGGAAAAAGTATGATGGAAGGTAGCTTCGGAGCCGGAATTCTGAAAGGTCGAAGAGGTTGGATAGGAGTTCCCGGAGTCGTTCACGTTACAGAACGAAGAGAGGTATATGTAAAGAACAAGGTTAATACAAACAGTAACAAGTTCTTACATATATAAATAAGGTGGTACCGCGAGATTTTCGCCCTTTACGTGAAGTAGAGGGCGTTTTCTAGTTATAGAAGAAAGAGATATCCACTTTTAAAACAATGAGATTGTGGAAAACAACTACAAAATTAACATAATATGTGGAAAAAAGGAGAACAATCATGAGCAAAGAACTCGCAAAGACTTACGATCCGAAGCAGATCGAAGAGAAGATGTATGAAAAATGGTGTGAGAACAAGTATTTTCATGCTGAAGTAGACAGAAGTAAGAAACCGTTTACGATTGTAATGCCGCCTCCCAATATTACTGGAAAGCTGCATATGGGACATGCACTTGACAATACACTGCAGGATATCCTGATCCGTTACAAGAGAATGGAAGGATATAACGCACTGTGGATCCCGGGAACAGACCATGCAGCAATCTCTACAGAGGTTAAGGTTACAAATCAGCTCAAAGAAGAGGGAATCGACAAGAAAGAACTCGGAAGAGAAGGATTCCTTAAGAGAACCTGGCAGTGGAAAGAAGAGTACGCAGGAACCATCGAAGGTCAGCTGAAAAAGCTTGGTGTATCCTGTGACTGGGACAGAGAGCGTTTTACCATGGACGAGGGATGTTCCAAGGCAGTGGAAGAAGTATTCATCAACTTATACAACAAGGGATATATTTACAAAGGTTCCAGAATCATCAACTGGTGTCCGGTATGTAAGACATCTCTGTCAGACGCAGAGGTAGAGCATGAGGATCAGGACGGAAACTTCTGGCACATTAAGTACCCGATCGCCGGAACAGACCGTTTCCTTGAGATTGCAACAACACGTCCGGAGACACTGCTTGGAGATACAGCAATCGCCGTTCACCCGGATGATGAGAGATACAAAGATATCGTAGGAAAGATGGCAATCCTTCCGCTTGTAAATCGTGAGATTCCGATCGTTGCAGATTATTATGTAGACAAAGAATTCGGAACAGGTGCTGTTAAGATCACACCGGCACATGACCCGAATGACTTCGAGGTAGGAAAGCGTCATAACCTTCCGGAGATCAACATCATGAATGATGATGCGACAATCAACGAGAAGGGTGGAAAATACGCAGGAATGGATCGTTACGAGGCCAAAAGGCAATCGTAGCAGAGCAGGTGAGCAGGGATACCTTGTAAAGGTTGTTCCTCACATGCATGCAGTAGGAACACATGACCGCTGTGGTACAACCGTTGAGCCGCTGATCAAACAGCAGTGGTTTGTAAAGATGGATGAGCTTGCAAAACCGGCGATCAACGCACTGAAGACTGGTGAACTTCGTTTCGTACCGGAGCGTTTTGACAAGATTTACCTTCACTGGCTTGAGAACATCAAGGACTGGTGTATCTCCAGACAGATATGGTGGGGCCATAGAATTCCGGCTTATTACTGTGATCAATGCGGAGAGTTCGTTGTTGCAAAAGAAGCGCCGGAGAAATGCCCACACTGTGGATGCACTCATTTCACACAGGATGAGGATACACTGGATACATGGTTCTCTTCCGCACTGTGGCCGTTCTCCACACTTGGATGGCCGGAGAAGACAGAAGACCTTGATTACTTCTATCCTACCAATGTTCTTGTAACAGGATACGATATCATTTTCTTCTGGGTAATCCGTATGGTATTCTCCGGATACGAGCATACAGGAAAAAGCTCCGTTTAACACAGTACTGATTCACGGTCTTGTAAGAGACTCTCAGGGACGTAAGATGAGTAAGTCTCTTGGAAATGGTATCGATCCGCTTGAGATCATCGACAAGTACGGTGCAGATGCCCTGAGACTGACACTGATCACAGGAAATGCACCTGGTAACGATATGCGTTTTTACAACGAGCGTGTTGAGGCAAGCCGTAATTTTGCAAACAAAGTATGGAATGCATCAAGATTTATCATGATGAACATGGAGAAGAACGTTGTAGAAGAACCGGAAGACTTCATGCTGAAACCAGCAGACAGATGGATCCTTTCCAAGGTAAACAGTCTGACAAAAGAAATGACAGAGAACATGGATAAGTTCGAACTCGGTATCGCAGTTCAGAAAGTTCATGACTTTATCTGGGATGAGTTCTGTGACTGGTATGTAGAGATCGCAAAATATCGTATCTACCATGCGGAGGAAGATTCACAGTCCGCAAACTGTGCTCTGTGGGTACTTAAGACAGTACTTGGACAGGCACTGAAGCTTCTTCATCCATTTATGCCATTTATCACAGAAGAGATTTATGGAGCACTTGTACCGGAGGAAGAGTCACTGATGATGTCAAGCTGGCCGGTATACAGAGAAGATTGGGAATTCCCATATGCTACAGAAGTTATTGAGCATGTAAAAGCAATCACACGCGGAATCAGAAATATGCGTGCTGAGATGAATGTTCCGAATAACAAACGTACAAAGGTTTATATTATCAGCAGTGATTCAAAACTGCTTACAGCACTTGAAGTACTCAAGGAATCTGTAAAACCGTTGATGCTGGCAAACGATATTATTCTTCACTATGAGAAGAAAGATGTTGCTGATGATGCAGTATCTATCGTTGTTCCGGGAGCAACAGTTTACCTGCCGCTGGAAGACCTTGTAGACTTCGAGCAGGAGAGAGAAAAGACTGAAGAAAGAGGAAGAGAGACTCAACAGCGAGATAAAGAGAGCACAGGGGAATGCTTGCAAATGAAAGATTCACAAGCAAAGCACCTGCAGATAAAGTTCAGGCTGAGCGTGATAAACTTGAGAAATATACAAAGATGCTTGAGCAGGTAAAAGAGAGAATCGATAGTCTCAGATAACTGTGGGGGGAGAAAAGCTGCGAAAAAGCAGGAAACTGCAAACAGCAGTTTAGACACAGTATCAGGTATTAGACGGCAAAAAGTCGCACGGCAGAAAGGAGCTAAGATCCCATGCCGTGCATTTTGCCTATAAGAAAGAGGTTATAGATGAAGCGGATTCATATTAAAAAACCAGATATCAAAGGATTTTTTACAAAGGTCAAAAATCTGAAACCGGAAGATATCAAGAGACACTATCAGGAGAAAAAAAAGCAAGACGCCAGAGAATCCTGGAACAGAGAAGAAACAGTAAATTTGCGAAAAAGATGCAGCCGGTTTATAAGTGGATGAACAGATTTTCACTCGTACTTCATTATCTGCTGGCCTGTGCTTTAAATTTTTTGATTGAGGTGATCTCAAGGCATTCCTTTTTTGAAGCATGGAGCTACATGACAGGAACACCGCTCGTGTTTCTGTTTAACGCATTTTTAATTTTTGCAACATTTATGATTGTTTATCTGTTCCGCAGACGTGTATTTGTCAGAATTCTTCTCAGTGTATTCTGGCTGTTTCTGGGAGCATGTAACGGATATCTGCTCCTGAAGCGAGTGACACCGTTCAATGCACAGGACTTGAAAGTTCTGTCAGATGCCTTGGAACTGACAAGCAATTACTTTAATGGTTTTGAGATCGTGATGCTAACCATTGGAATCGTTGCTGTTGTTTTGTGGGTGATTTCCATGTGGCGCCGCGGTGGGCAGTATACTGGAAAGATGCACCGCATTATTGCAGTGATCGCTGTTGTGGCATCCGGATTTGCCTATGTAGGACTTACTGATGTTGCAATCGACAAGCGAGTGATCTCAAATTATTTTGGAAATATCGCATTTGCTTACGAAGACTATGGATTCCCATATTGCTTCGCAGCAAGCTTATTTAATACAGGAATCAATCAGCCGGCCGGTTACAGTGAAGAGACGATGGCAGAGATCAACAAGGATGGATGTCTTAACGTGAGTGAGACAAGCCGTTCAAAAGAGGAACTGCCGAATATCATGTTTGTCCAGCTGGAATCTTATTTTGATCCGACAGAGGTAGAATGGCTGCGATTTTCCGAGGATCCGATCCCAAATCTCAGAAAGCTTTATGCTGACTATTCTTCCGGATATTTTAAAGTTCCATCTGTCGGAGCAGGTACAGCGAATACAGAGTTCGAGGTGCTTACCGGAATGAATATGCGTTTCTTCGGACCGGGAGAGTATCCATACAAGACTTATGTGAAGACGACACCTCTTGAGAGTGCGGCAAGTGCGCTTTCATCCCTTGGATATGGTGCAGAGGCGCTTCACAACAACGGCGGTAATTTCTACAGTCGTGCCAAAGTATACAACAACATGGGATTCGACCATTATACAAGTAAGGAATTCATGAATATCTTAAAGACGACTCCGAAGGGATGGGCGACAGACGATATTCTTGTTCCAAACATCATGGAGTCTTTGGACACAACAGACGGAACAGATTTTGTATGTACGATCAGTGTGCAGGGACATGGAGATTATCCGACAGAGCCGACCTTGGAAAATCCGGAGATCAATGTAACCGGAGTGGAAGATGAAGGCAAGAGAAATGCATGGGAGTACTATGTAAATGAAGTCCATGAGATGGACAAATTCGTTGGACAGCTGATCGATGCAATCGAGCAGAGAGGGGAACCGACAGTGCTCGTATTCTACGGAGACCATCTCCCGACACTTGGTCTGGAAGCAAAAAGACCTGAAAGGAAAATATCTGTACAATACGAATTATGTTATCTGGGACAATATTGGACTGGAAAAGAAAGATGGGAATATCGCTGCTTACCAGATTATGGCAGAAGTCTTTGATCGTTTGGATATTCATACAGGAACTATTTTCAATTACCATCAGCAGAGAAGACAGACAAAGAATTATCTTGCTGATCTGGAATTACTCAGTAGTATGATATCATGTACGGAAAACAGTATGTATACAAGGACAGTGGAGCTCCAATCACAGAAGGACATATGGTCATGGGGGGTAAAGGATGCGACGATCACCAGTGTTGTGGAGCAGCTGAAAGGAACTTATAGCATTTACGGAGAGAACTTTACAAAACAAAGTAAGGTCTATATCAACGGAGAGAAGCAGACAACAAAATTCCTGAACAATACAAGACTGGATCTGAAGGAGTCAGAAATCAAAGATGGCGATCAGATCATGGTTGCGCAGTGCGGTTCAAGCAATACAATCTTCCGTACATCGAAGACTTATGAATATACAGGAGGCCAGCTTGTAGAAGTGACAGACCAGGATACGGATGTTGAGAATGGAAGACGGCCTTTGTAGAACAAAAGGAAGAAAAGAAAAAATGACCTATAAGGAAATCGTAACCTATATAGAAGAAATTCCGAGATTTACAAGAAAGCACTCTCTGGCTCATACCGAGAGAGATGCTTCTGTTTTTGGGAAATCCGCAGAATGGAAAGAAGATCATTCATGTAGCGGGAACGAATGGAAAAGGTTCTGTATGCGCTTATCTGGATGCGATGCTCAGGGCAGAAGGAAAAAGCACCGGATTGTTTACTTCACCGCATCTGGTGAAAATGAATGAACGGATTGTTCTGAACGGAAAGCAGATCAGTGATGAGGGTTTCTGCGAAGTATTTGAGGAGACCATGCAGGCTGTCCGCAGGATGCAGGATGCAGGATTGGAGCATCCGACATTTTTCGAATTCTTATTTGCAATGGCGATGAAAGCTTATGACAGAGCAGGAATGGAATACATTGTCCTTGAGACAGGACTTGGAGGTCGGTTGGATGCAACAAGTTCTGTAGAACCGGTTGCCTGCGTGATCACATCGATCGGTCTGGATCACATGGAATATCTGGGGGATACCGTGGAGCAGATTGCGGGAGAAAAAGCAGGAATCATCCGGCCGGAAGTTCCGGTGTTCTTTGCACAGACAGCACCGGGAAGTGATTCTGTAATTGAAAAAACAGCAGAAAAAGAAGGCTGTTTCTGTAAAAAAAATCGGGAAAGATGCGTACGAAATTCTTGGAATCGAAGACAAACATATTGCTTTTTCCTGCACGAATGCTTATTATGGAACTACCACGTGGAAACTGAATAATATAGGAAGTTATCAGCCGGGAAATGCCCTGCTTGCCATGGAAGTGATGCGTTATCTTTTCAAAGAAAACGGTCATCTACAAGAGTGGAGAACAGCACTTGCCAGGGTGAAATGGGCAGGAAGAATGGAAGAGATTCTTCCAAAAGTATACGTTGACGGAGCACATAATGTAAGTGCCATTCAGGCATTTGCAAGAAGTGTTCCGAAGAATCCAGATGGAAATATTATTTTATTTTCGGCGGTAAAAGATAAAGAATATGAAGAAATGATTTCGTATCTATGTAAACATGCTGATGCGGAAGAATATGTAGTAACATTGATCGACGGAGATCGTGCGACAGACGCACACATTCTGGGTGAACTGTTCCGGAAATATACAGAACAGCCGGTGACTGTGATTGAATCTGTCAAAGAGGCAATGCAGTATGTATTGCGGATTCAGGGGCGAAGAACGGTATATTGTCTCGGGTCTCTTTACCTGACAGGAATGATCAAAGAGATTATACAGGAATCTTTAAGCGGATGTGGGGAGGTTTGATTGCAGATGCTTAATTATGAAGAAGAACTCAAAAAATTCAAGCCAAGTCTCGAGGTGGACCAGATTGAGGAAGCTGTTTACAAGGAAGCTCTGACAGATATGCAGGATATCGTAAAAGAGGTTATGGCAAAGAAAGAAAAAAACGGTGAGAAGATAGAAAGATAGTGGTGGGTATAAATGGATTACACAAAGAAGATCATGTATCAGTCAAATTCCTGGTACAATGATGGACTGCGCAAAGCCCAGGTGAGAGATATGTCCGGGGCAATTGTTTCCTTGCAGCAGAGCCTGCAGTATAACAGGGAGAATATTGCGGCGCGGAATCTTTTAGGTCTTGTGTATTATGGCATAGGGGAAGTTTCAGAAGCTCTTGTGGAGTGGATCATCAGTAAGAATCTGTGCCCAAGAGACAATATTGCAGATTATTATATTAAAAATGTACAGAATTCAGCGAATGAATTAGAATCACTGAATCAGGCAATTAAGAAGTTTAACCAGTGTCTGGTTTACTGTCAGCAGAACGGGGAAGATCTTGCGATCATCCAGTTGAAACAGGTGATCGCGTCTCATCCGACATTTCTGAAGGCGTATCAGCTTCTGGCTCTGATCTATATACAGATGAATCAGAATACAAAGGCAAGACAGATTCTTATAGAAGCAAAGAAATTAGATACAACAAATGAACTGACACTGACCTATTTGCAAGAAGTTACAAAACAGCGTGGCAGATATGGGAAGAATGCAGAGAGAAGTTTCCGGAAACCAAAAAGTGCGACAGTAGAATACAGTCTTGGAAATGAGACGATCATTCAGCCGAAACGTTCTAAGATCCGGGATATGGCACAGCAGCTTGCATTTGCCAATATATTGATCGGAATGGTTCTTGGTGCTGCTTTGATCTGGTTTCTTGTTGCTCCGGCGGTGAATCAGAACCGCTCGGAGAAGTTGAATAATCAGATGCGTGCATACAGTGAACAAATCAACACACTGGAAGCACAGGTGAGTGCCCAGACAAGAACACTGGATCAGTATCGAACAGCCGGAGACGAGGCACAGAAAGCAGTTGATCAGGCAAAGGCAACATCTGACAGCTATGAGAAACTGCTTCAGGTTTCAAGTCAGAGCCGTTCCGGAGAATATAGTTATACGGATATGGCAGACGCGCTGCTTGAGATTACAAGAGATTCTCTTGGAGACAGTGGAAAAGAGATGTATGATACACTTTCTGATTCTATTTTCCCAACAGCATGCAGGAGAAGATATGCAGCCGGTGTAGATTCACTGGAATCAGAGGACTATGATCAGGCGATTGAGTACCTGACAAAGGTTGTGAAGATGGACGAAAGTTATAATGATGGACAGGCTATTTATCGTCTGGCACAGGCTTATCAGGGAAAAGGTGATACAGAGAATGCAAAGACCTGGTATCAGAAGATGGTAGATACTTATAATAATTCCAGATATATTGAGGATGCGAAAAAGCAGCTTGCAATTCTGAATGGAGATGCCAGTGCAGATACAAGTTCAGATACAAGTGCAGATAGTAGTTCAGATACAAGTTCAGATAGTAGTTCAGTATCAGAGGACTCAGAAAATTCCGATGACTCCAATAGCTATGATAATTCTCAGGATAATGGAGATTACGATAATTCTGACAATACAGAGGATGACGAATAAGATTACGAAGGAAAAAAGGATATGCGAAGAAGCATATCCTTTTTAGCGTACGGATTCAGGTAATTAAACGGAAAATGAGAAAAGCAGGAGGCATGAAAATATATGAGATATCAGGTACAGGAAAATTGTCTGACGATCTATCTTCCAAGAGAGGTAGACCATCATAATGCAGATGAAATCAGGAAAGAAGCGGATGCAGTGATCAGCAGAAATCATATCAGATATGTGATCTTTGACTTTGACAGGACAGATTTTATGGATAGTTCAGGAATTGGAATCATTATGGGGAGGTATAAGACCGTCAGTCTGATCGGAGGAGAAGTCTGGGCGGTACATACGAACGAAAGAATCCGGAAGATTCTTACATTTTCAGGAGCAGCAAAGATTATGCAGATTTATGAGGGGAAAAGTGATGGAGGCGAGTAATACACAGAATAATGAGATGGAGATCTGCTTTGACAGCAGATCAGAAAATGAGGGATTTGCCAGAGTATCGGTAGCATCCTTTTTAACACAACTTAATCCAACGGTGGAAGAAGTAGCAGATGTGAAGACTGCAGTGTCAGAAGCTGTAACAAATGCGATTATCCACGGATATGAACAGAGAGTAGAGAAAGTAAAGATACATTGTAGTATAGAAAACCAGCTTTTTACAGTAGAAATATCGGACCGTGGAAAAGGTATTGCAAATGTGGAAAAAGCAATGGAACCGATGTTTACAACAAAACCGGAGGATGATCGGTCAGGAATGGGATTTTCTTTTATGGAAGCATTTATGGATACTGTGGAAGTAGAGTCAAAGGTAGGGGAAGGAACCAGTGTAAAAAATGACTAAGACAATAGGTAAAGGGAGCAGAATATGGACGACACAATCGCTTTAATCAGAAAGTCACACGACGGAGATAAAAAAGCGAGAGAAGAACTTGTTGAAAAAAAATATAGGTCTTATCTGGTGCGTAGTAAAGCGATTTTACGGAAGAGGTGCAGAACCGGAAGACTTGTTTCAGATTGGAAGCATTGGACTGCTTAAGGCAATTGATAAATTTGATTTTTCTTATGAAGTACAGTTTTCAACCTATGCTGTTCCAATGATATCCGGAGAAATCCGGCGTTTTTTGAGAGATGACGGAATGATAAAAAGTCAGCCGTTCATTGAGAGAGCTGTCCTATAAGAGTCTGCAGGCGAGAGAAAAGATGACCAGGATACTCGGGAGAGAACCGACATTGAAAGAGTTATCAGAAGAGCTTCAGATAGATTGTGAGGAGATCGTCCAGGCAATGGAGTCGTCAGTGGAGGTGGAATCCATATATAAGCCGATCCATCAGAAAGAGGGAAGCGAGATCCTTCTGATGGATAAGCTGGAAGAAAAAAAAGACAGGCAGGAAGAAAAGGTTCTTGATCGGATTGTATTAAAAGAAGTACTGGAAACACTTGAAGCGAAGGAACGGACAATCATTTATCTGAGATATTTTGCAGGAAAGACGCAGGCTGAGATAGGAAAGAAAATGGGAATGTCTCAGGTGCAGGTGTCAAGGACAGAAAAGAAGGTGCTGGAGCGGATGCGGAAAGAAATGAAGCGGTAGAGTTTACCATCTTTTCCAAAAAAACAATCCCGCTCCGATTCCTTTCCCTAATGCAACCATTATCACAAACACCGCGAGATACCGGACAATCCTTGCCCGTCTCATAAAAATGGGAAATACATTCAAAATTTCTGCAAGTGCCATTGCCCAGCAACCAACAAAAATCCCTCCGAAAAGTCCATAAATTGCAAGAAATATCATCCTTCCCGGAAGATTAACTTCAAAAATCTGAAACAAGTTTCCAAGGATCGCACCAGCTGCTACCATATCTTCATAAATTAAAATATGATTGCCGGTATGGGTACGATCTGCAAAATCTGAGATCACACCAAGTTCCACAATGAAAGAAAAGACACCGCCAGCTACTACCATTCCGGCACTTAAACCAAGCAATGCCAGGAAAATTGTCTGCAACAAGTTCATTTTCCAACCTCCAGTTCTTTCTTTTGCCGTGCTGCATTTTCCACCAGAGTTGTCTGGATATCATTTTCATAAAGACGCATCTGTATTTCCATCGGTGTAGGATCTACTGTAAAGCGTTTCTTACCAAAGTGATTAAAAAATATTAGAATTCCGATTGCAAGCCCTATGGAATACGTGACTTCCGAACAGAAAAACCATCTGTCTTCTTTCCCATGATCAGTTCATAAATCTGACCAAATAGCTTCGTTACCCCAACATCATTATTGAATGCCATGATCGAGAAGGCAGATCCAAAGAAAATCACTGCTGATACCAGCACTACTTTTAAAATGTGCCGAGAGAAGAGGTGGTGTTTTCTGATTTTCATAAGTAACGATAATATCTGTTTCGCCCAGATTCTGAATCTCCAGCCGGGGATACTGTTCATGAATACAGGCAATGATTTTCAACACGGAAATTACATAGCGCTGTTCTTTTTCCTCCCGGATCTTCAAAATCCGCAAAGTTTTTACTTTCATCAGGATGGTCTTGTCTGAACACTCCATATTCAGGAGGTCTCCTAACATGACGTTTTGCTTTGATACCTCAACATTCCTGTCTGCTTTGAGATAAAGAGTTGTTGATTCAGATGCCATGGACGATCACCTCCAGTTTCTTATTCGAGCAGAATATTTGTTACTGTTCACACGATGTGCGACCAGCAACGCATCTCGCCATTTTAAATCGCCTTTGGCGATGGGGCGAGATGCATTCAAGTCAAAACGCGCATCCTCCGTGTCAATCAGCGGAGTGATTGACACAGGAGTGAACAGTAACGAATATTTCACAAGATATCCTTCATCATTTTGCATTTTTTTCTGTCCATTCCAATAAAACAGACCAATAACAACTGCGCATAGTAAAAGGATTATTAAAGCAAACCATCTCTTTTTCGCTCTGTTTTTCATTTCATCAGACCTCCTGAAGTGTTTTTTCTATTATTTGGTAACTGTTCAGAGCCAAGCAAAATTTCAAAAAACAGGTATAAAATGCTTGCATTTTTAAAACTGTTTTTGAAATTTTATTTGGCGGATACGCCACACCGACGAAATGCGTAGCATTTTGGAGGTTGGCTCTGAACAGTTACATTATTTGCAGCTTTAATAAAAAATATACTTTTCGTTTTCATTATCTTGACAAGCAATAAATCCTGTACTAAAATAAATACATAAGCAAAACCGAAACGTTTCGGTTTTGGAAATAAGGAGGACGATACGATGCCATTAGTTACATCAGAAAAGATGCTTTTAGACGCAAAGAAGGATGGATACGCAGTAGGCGCATTCAATGTAGAGAATATGGAGATGGTTAAAGCAGTCATCGCTGCAGCGGAGGAGCTGAACGCACCGGTGATGCTTCAGACAACACCTTCTACTGTAAAGTACGGAACATTGGAGACATTTGCAGGAATCGTGAAAGCAGAAGCTGCGAAAACAAAGATCCCGGTATGTCTGCATCTGGATCACGGCAATAGCTTTGAACTTGCAGTTCAGGCAATGAAAGCTGGTTACACATCTGTTATGATCGACGGTTCCCACGAAGATTTTGAGAATAATATCGCAGTGACGAAGAAGGTTGTAGATGTAGCAAATGCATTTGGTATTCCGGTAGAAGCTGAACTTGGTAAAGTTGGCGGAAAGGAAGACGACCTTGAGGCTGATGCTGATACGAACACAGATCCGCAGGAAGCGAAAGAATTCGTAGAGCGCACAGGAGTTTCCTCTCTTGCAGTAGCGATTGGAACAGCGCACGGCTTTTATGTAGGAACCCCGGTTCTTGACAAGCCAAGAGTAAGCGCAATCAAAGAAGTTGTAGATGTTCCGCTTGTGCTTCATGGAGCTTCCGGACTGAGTGAAGAAGATGTAAGAGAATGTGTAGAGCGTGGAATGTGTAAAGTTAACTTTGCTACTGAGCTTCGTGTTGCATACACAGATGCCGTGAAGAAACTGCTTGAAGAGAAGCCGGAGACATTCGATCCGAAGAAACTTGGTGTTGTTGCGATGGAAGCCGTAAAGAACAGGTGATCGCACGCATGAAGATGTGCGGATGTGACGGAAAAGCAGAATAAAACGAGTAATAGCTTACAAGATACAGAATAAGGAAATAAGCTTATGGGTGCAACGATGAAAGACATTGCCCGAGAGACTGGGCTTGGACTTGCAACAATTTCTTCTTATCTAAATGGAGGAAATGTGCGTGAGAAAAACAGAATCAAGATCGAAGAGGCAATTGAGAAGCTTCATTTTGAGGTAAATGAAGTTGCAAGAGGATTAAAGACAAACCGAACGAAGACCATCGGAATCATCTTACCCGAGTTAAACAACATTTTCTTTTCAGAGATCATTACAGCAGCGGAAGATTTATTAAGAAGTCATGGATATGCGACGATGATCTGTGACTGCAGATCCGATGTGAAACGAGAAGAAGAGGCAGCAGAATTCCTTCTTCACAGAAGAGTGGATGGCTTGATCATGATGCCAACCGGAGCAGAGAAGAAAGTATTTGATAGATTTAGAAAATCCAAAAGACCGGTTGTACTGATCGACCGAAGGATGGAGAACGGAGATTGCGACTGTGTTCTTGTAGACAATGAAGGAGCAGCGCAGAACGCAGTGAAACGGCTGATGAAAAAAGGGCATAAAAAGATTGGTATGATCACAGGACCGGATAAGGTATATACAGCCGAGAACGTCAACGAGGATATGAGCTTGCGATACAAGAATCATCCAAAGCTCAATCAGATTTAAAAGGCAAAACAGATAGAACAGATACAAAACTTCGGCAGATGGTAACTACACGATTGCCGGAGGAGCGAAAGCAATGCGCAAGCTTTATGAAGACAATCCGGATATGACAGCAGTATTTATCTCCAACTACGAGATGACAGTCGGAGCAATGATGGAGATCAATGATCTTGGAATTAAAGTTCCAAAACAGTTGTCTGTGATTGGATTCGATAATGTGGATTTTGCAAGAGCTGTAGTACCAAGACTGTCAATCGTGACACAGCCAACGGAACAGATTGGGCAAGCGGCAGCGAATCTGTTATTGAGCCGTCTCGAAGATAAGGATGAAACATCAGATAAAACATCAGACAAAACAGAAACAACAGAGACAATCTGGCTGAAAACCGGATTCGTAGAAGGAGAATCAGTGGCGGATATTTCATAAAGAGGAGGAGACCATGGGAGAATATTTATTAGGAATAGATATCGGAACCAGTGCCTGCAAGATTGCAGTCTTTGCAAAAGACGGAACCGTCAGGGCAACCGGAACCGGTGATTATCAGGTCTATTACCCACATCCCGGATGGGCAGAACAGAATCCGGAAGAATGGTGGGAAGCAGTTTGCGATGCAATCCCAAAGGTGCTCGCAAAGGGAGATATTTCCCCGGAAGAGATTAAAGGAATCGGGATTGATGGGCAGAGCTGGTCCGCAATCGCAGTAGATAAAGACGGAAATGTACTTACGAATACCCCAATCTGGATGGACACAAGAGCCACAGATATCTGTGAAGAATTCAATGAAAAGATTGGGAAAGACAAGATCTTCGAGCTTTGCGGCAACTCTTTGCAGCCATCTTATACAACTGCAAAGATCATCTGGTATCAGAGAAATCTGCCGGAAGTCTATGCAAAGACTTATAAGATCCTTCAATCCAACAGTTACATTGCATACAAACTGACCGCTGTGATGACACAGGACCTTTCTCAGGGATATGGCCTTCACTGCTTCGATATGAGAACAGGAACCTGGAATAAAGAGATGTGTCAGGAATTTGGATTTTCTTCTGAACTATTGCCGGAAATTCATGCCTGTCATGAAGTGATCGGTGAGGTAAATAAGAAAGCTGCGAAAGAAAGCGGACTGGCAGAAGGAACACCGGTCGTGGCCGGAGGACTCGATGCAGCATGTGGAACTCTCGGTGCAGGCGTGATCCACAGTGGAGAGACACAGGAACAAGGTGGACAGGCAGGGGGAATGAGTATCTGTACCGACCAGTATCGTGCCGATGAACGGTTGATTCTTGGATTTCATGTCGTGCCGGATTGCTGGCTCTTACAAGGCGGAACAACCGGAGGCGGCGGAGTGATGCGCTGGCTTGAGCGGGAGTTCGGAGCGTACGAAAGAGAAGAAGGAAAAACGTCAGGGAAAAAAGCTCACTGGATTTATTTAATGAAGAGGCGGCAGCAGTAGCACCGGGAAGTGACGGAGTGATCTTCCTCCCATATATGTCCGGTGAGAGAACTCCGATCTGGGATCCAAACGCAAAAGGTGTCTACTACGGATTAGATTTCAGTAAGACAAAAGGACACTTCATCCGTGCGGCAATGGAAGGAACAGCATATGCATTGAAGCATAACCTTGATGTTGCGGAAGAAGCCGGAGCGAAAGTAGAAGTCCTGCGTGCGATGGGCGGATCAGCAAACTCCTTGTTGTGGACACAGATCAAGTCTGACATCACAGGAAAACCAATTGTTGTTCCATCCTCTGATACAGCAACAACACTCGGTGCAGTGATCCTTGCCGGAGTCGGAATCGGAATGTACAAAGACTTTGACGAGGCGGTGAAGCTTACTGTTGAAGAGAAGCGTTCCCACGAACCGAATAATGAAAACAGAAAAGTTTATGATAGAAATTACGAAACATATATAGAGCTTTATAAACAATTAAAGGACAATATGGCGAAAAACCATGAATAAGAAAAAAATTAACAAAAGATCAAAAAGGAGGATCTTGAAAATGAAAGCAGCAGTTGTATGCGCCAACGAAGACGTACAGTATCTTGATTACGAAGAACCGACACCGGGACCGGGCGAAGTTAAGGTCAAAGTAAAATGTTCCGGTATCTGCGGATCTGATATTCCACGAGTACTTCATAACGGAGTTCATTTCTATCCAATCGTACTTGGACATGAGTTCTCAGGAGATGTTGTAGAAGTAGGTGAAGGTGTAACAAAGGTTAAGGTTGGAGATCACGTATCCGGTGCACCGTTGAAACCATGTATGAAATGTGATGACTGTCAGAACGGAAATTTTTCTCTGTGCAAACATTACAGCTTTATTGGTTCCAGAGAGCAGGGATCCAATGCCGATTATGTAGTGATCCCAGAGCAAAATGCAGTTGTATATGATCCAGGCATTCCGTATGAACAGGCGGCCATGTTTGAGCCTGCCACCGTAGCTATCCACGGTGTATTCCAGAATGATTATCAGGGCGGACAGTATGTTGCAGTACTCGGCGGCGGAACGATCGGAATGTTCACCATGCAGTGGACTAAAATCTTCGGATCAAAGAAAGTTGTTGTGTTCGATATCAGTGATGAGAGACTTGAACTTGCGAAACGTCTTGGAGCTGACGAAGTTGTCAACACAACGAAAGAGAATTTCATGGAAGAGGCAATGGCGATCACCGGCGGCAAAGGATACGGATTTGTATTCGAGACAGCAGGACAGGTTCCGACCATGCATATGGCCTTCGAACTTGCTGCAAACAAAGCTCATGTATGCTTTATCGGAACACCGCATGTCAATCTTGAGTTCACACCGGCAATGTGGGAGAACATGAACCGTAAAGAGTTCAAACTGACAGGATCCTGGATGTCCTACAGCGCACCGTTCCCTGGCAAAGAGTGGGATCTGACAGCACATTACTTTGCGACAGGACAGCTGAAATTCGACAAGGGATTTATTTACAAAATGGTTCCGATGAGTCAGGCACAGGAAGCGTTCCAGATGTTTAAGACACCGGGACTTGTACAGGGAAAGTAATGCTTGTAAACGAAGATTAATCAGAGAGGGGGACAAGAGCTTTGATGTGTTAAAGCTCTGTACCGAATATGATACTTACAGTAACATTAAATGCAGCAATCGACAAAAGATATGTTGTGGAAGGCTATCAGGTCGGTGAAGTCAACCGTGTGAAAGAATGTGCGTATACGCCAGGCGGAAAAGGATTAAATGTATCCAAGCCGGCGTCTATCGCAGGAGCGGAAGTGGTCGCGACAGGATTTGTCGGAGGTCATGCAGGAAATTATATCGAAGACGCACTGAAACCATTTGGAATCAAGAGCGAATTCTATCATCTGGAAGAAGAGAGCCGATCCTGTATCAACATCTGGGGATGAAGTCAATCACGTGCAGACAGAATTTCTTGAGCCGGGATTCACGGTATCTGAAGAAGAATTTAAGGGATTCGAAAAACATTTCACAGAACTGGTGAAGAAAGCAGATGTTGTTGCTATGTCAGGAAGTGTTCCAAAAGGACTTGACGGAACAGCTTATCAGCGTCTTGTAAGAATCTGCAAAGAGGCAGGAAAGAAAGTCATCCTTGATACAAGTGGAAAACTGCTTGAGATGGGAATTGAGGCAAAGCCGACGATGATCAAGCCAAACATTGATGAGATCCGTATGTTGACAGGAAAAAGCTGCGACAACTTCCAGGATATGGTAGACGCGGCAAAACAGATTCATGCAGATGGAGTCGAGATCGTAGCAGTGTCACTCGGTGGAGACGGTTCCTTTGTCGTATGTGACGACGGAATCTTTCGCGCACGCGTGCCGAAGATCGATGCGGTAAACACAGTAGGATGCGGAGATTCCATGATCGCCGGGTTCGCTCTTGGACTTAGCGAAGGACTTTCGGTTGAAGAGACATTGAAGAAAGCAAGTGCGATTTCAGCGGCAGCAGCGCTCAGAGAAGAGACAGGATTCTTCGTAAAAGAAGATATGGAAAAAATCTATCCACAAGTTGAAGTTGAAAAGATTGGATAAGAAAAAAGGAGTGTTATTATGAGCGAATTTATTAATCCGGCAGATGTGCCAAAAGTAAAATTCTACACAGGTGATGAAGCACCATGTATCGGAATGGGAACATTTGGTTCCGACAGATTTACAGCAGATCAGATTGCTGAAGCAGTAGACGGAGCAATCAAAAGCGGATACCGTATGTTTGACTGTGCCGCATGCTACGGAAATGAACCGGAGATCGGTAAAGTATTTAAAAATGCATTTGATGAGGGAATCGTAGAACGTAAAGATCTCTTTATCATGACAAAAGTATGGAACGATATGCATGAACATGTTGAAGAAGCTTGCAAGAAAAAAGTATTGCAGATCTCCAGTGTGATTATGTGGATATGTATTACATTCACTGGCCATTCCCGAATTACCATGCACCAAAATGCGATGTAGAGTCAAGAAATCCGGATTCTAAACCATTCAGTGTGGAAGAATTCATGAATACATACAGACAGTGTGAAAAACTCGTCGAAGACGGACTGACAAGATTCATCGGAATCTCCAATATGACAATTCCGAAACTCGAAGCAGTACTTCCATTGATGAAGATCAAACCGGTTGCCTGCGAGCTTGAGATCCATCCTTGCTTCCAGCAGCAGGAACTTTATGACTACCTTGTAGCACACGATATTCAGCCGGTAGGTTACATGCCAATCGGTTCTCCGATGAGACCGGAGAGAGACATGTGTCCGGAAGATGTAGCAGATCTGCAGACTCCGGTTATGCAGGAGATTGCGAAGGCTCATAACTGCCACCCGGCGATCATTGCACTGAAATGGGCAAGACAGAGAGGCGAGATTGCAATTCCGTTCTCACTTCACAATTATGTAAGCAACTTAAAAGCAATGACAGAAGATCCGCTGACAGAAGAAGAGATGGCGAAGATCGCAACACTCGAAAAAGGAAACCGCCTTGTAAAAGGACAGGTGTTCTTGTGGCATGGAGCAAAAGACTGGCATGATCTCTGGGATGAAGATGGAGAAATCGTGACATTGTAAAAAATGAGATAAAATGATATTGAGAGATACAGTTCTTGTAGGAAGTTGAGACTTTTACAGGAGCTGTATTTTAGTAGAAAAAAAGGATCGGATTTCCTGCGTGAAATAAAAAAAGTTGACATGCACACATTTTTATGATAATATATCGCTCGTAACATTTTTGTAATAAATGTAATAAAAATGAAAATAATGCATAGTATTAATAAAGAATAGCAATTAAATGGTAAAAATTATGCAACAAAATTGTTAGGAGGGTATATGAAATTTAATAAAAATAAAAGGATGTTTCTGGCGATGTATACAGCAATGATGAGTACGGTCATGCTGACGGGATTTGCAAGTTCCACGGAAGCACAGGAGCAGAGTGCTGTAGAATCAGAAGTGTCAACGGAGCCATCGGATCAGGAAGAAACTTTAGATGACACACGGTTTGCAGAGGGTACAGGTACAGACTGGGGTGTATCACAGGAAGTGATCGATGTGCAGTCAGGGATGATCGAGAATGTGAAGATTGCGGCAGTTGAAGCGAAGATTGCTTATGAAGCAAAGCTGGAAGAAGAGAGACGCGCGGCGGAAGAAGCAGAACGGATCGCCAGAGAGAAGGCGGAGGCAGAAGCGGCAGCAGCAGCGGGCACAGGCAGAAGCAGCGGCTGCACAGCAGGCAGAAAAAGAACTGCTGGCATCCCTGATCTTCTGTGAAGCGGGAAACCAGCCGTATGAAGGACAGGTTGCGGTTGGAGCGGTTGTAATGAACCGTATCAAGAGTTCCTCTTATCCGGATACGATGGAAGAAGTAATCTACCAGTCCGGTCAGTTCTCACCGGCAATGTCCGGATGGCTTGACCGCGTAAGAGCAAACCAGGGCTATACAGAGGCTGCGATGCAGGCAGCAGAAGATGCACTCGCAGGAAGCAATCCAATTGGAGATTGTCTGTATTTCAGTGTAGGCGGTTACGGAACACGGATCGGAGATCACTTATTTCATTAGAATGCTCCACTCACAATATCTGCTCAAACAGAGTCGATCAGATACTGTGGAATCCTTTTCCGATAATCTCACTTGTATTAGAGATTAGAATAAACGCCTTTGGATCGGTAATCTTGATGAAATTACGCAGACGGACAGCCTGGGTACGGTTCAGTGCAGTCAGGACAATCGCTTTGTCCTGACCGGAATAAGCACCCGTTGCGTGAAAGACGCTGGCACTGCGGTTCAGCTCATGAACGATGAAATTACAGATCGGTTCCGGGTCGTCACATACAACATTAAAATATTTGGACAGATTAAAGTTCTCGATAAAGGTGTCTACCATGAAAGAACGAATCGTAAGTCCGAGCAAAGAATATAATCCAGTTTTGATATCGAAGATAAAGAATCCGGCAATAGTGATCAACAGATCAGAAAGCATAAGAGCCGGTCCGATATTGAAGCTGGAATATTTTTTTAAAATCATAGCAATAATATCTGTACCGCCACTGGAACTGCCAATGTTGAACAAAATGGCAGAGCCAAGAGCAGGAAGTGCAATCGCAAAACAAAGCTCCAGCATCGGCTGGTCTGTCAAAGGAGCTTTCATCGGGCAGACACGCTCCAGAAAAGAAAGCGTTACCGAGAGCAGAATACTGCAATAAGCTGTCTTAGCTGCGAATTTCTTACCAAGAACAATCATTCCGATCACCAAAAGCGTCATACTGGCAACAAAGTTGAAATCACCGGCTGTCATAAGTCCTGTCTTTGCAATAAGAACAGCAAGACCGGTGATGCCGCCAAAGGTAAAAGTTATTCGTGAACTTGAAAAAATAAGTACCGATCGCCATGATCAGTGTGCTGACTGTCAGTAAAAGAAAATGTTTCCCCTTGTCTAACATAAATAAATTCCTCCCCAAAAGAAAAAATGATAGCTTTTGTGTGCAACATCCAATCTAAAAATCTGTCACAAATGTTTGCACATATGATTGTAAGCGTTGAAAAGTGAAAAGTCAACGCATGAAGCTATTCCAAAAAGGAAATACTGAAATTAAGCAAAGTACGAAAACAGCATACAAAAATAGAAAGAAAAGCAACGAAAAGGAGGTTTTGGAGTGTGGAACCAGAAGTTAGAAATAAGCTGGATCTTGCAATAGAAATCCGTGACGTTTATGCAAGAGAGATCCTTGATTTCGCCGGAAATCCGGCTATTGAAGTAGAAGTTCTGGCAGGAGGAGAAATCATAGGAAAAGCATCTGTGGCAGGAAAAAATTATAATAAAAAAGAGCAGACAGAAAAACAGCAGATGGATATCGAAGGAAAAATCGAATTGCTTAACAGTCAGATTGCACCGGAAATAATCGGTGCAAATGTATTTGAACAAAGAAAGATTGATACAATTCTGAAAGAAAACGGAAATGAACAGACATCCTTTGCAATATCACTTGCAGTGGCGCGAGCAGCAGCGGCTGCAGAAAAATTCCGCTTTTTACAGGTATCTTGAGGCGTACGTGCGGTACATCCAAGTATGCCGCAGTTGGTCAGAAAAGAAGAAATTGAGATAGAAAAGATAAAAGAAATTAAGGTAGACGAGAGTACGATTCTTACGAAACTGTTTGAAAGAATATTAGAAGAACAGAATGAAGGGAAGAAGCTGATTCTCAGTCAGGAAACAGCAGGAACAGAAGACAACTTTCTCGGTAGATCTTGCAGTTGCGGCGAATATTACGCTGATTTTGGTTGAAAACAGAGAAAGCGCTTATTATACAGTACTGAACAATCGATTGTTACAACTGGAAGAGAAGATTGGTGGATGAGAAGACCTCAAGAAATCAGGGAGAAATAAATAATGGGAGCATAGCTCCCAATTGTTATTTAGCGATTTTATTTTACACTCTCTAAATACATCTCTGTCAGTTCAACAGCATCTGCAATACACTGAGGACATGGGACAACTTTCCCCTTTCCAGAGACTCCCTTTAGGTCACGACAATAATAGGTTCCGTTCTTTTGGCGGAATTTTTCTGCAAATTCTTTTGTTTTCTTATAGGTATCTGCTTTTGTAGCTTTTCCATTTTCAAGATTTCCGATGCTGTTGTCCATTCCAATAACCATCATCATACCGGTTACAGCTCCGCACATGTCCATCATGCCCATGCCAAATCCGAATCCCTCAGAGATTTTAAACATTGTTTCCTGGTCTACACCAAATTCCTCACAGAAAGAACAGGCTACAGCTTGTGCACAGTTATACCCTTTGCCATGTAGTTCTAATGCTTTTTCCACTTTTGTACTCATTTTTTTCTCCTTATGATTAGAAATTCCCAACTTATTTTTTTGATTTTAAATTGTTTTTATTATAACGCTCTTTTCTGTTTATGACAATTGGTATTACGGATTTCAACAGAGGAAGGCGATGCTTTGAATGATTTCTGACTGTTCACACGATGTGCGACCAGCAACGCATCTCGCCATTTTAAATCGCCTTTGGCGACGGGCGAGATGCATTCAAGCAAAACATCATCCTCCGTGTCAATCAGCGAAGTGATTGACACGGGAGTGAACAGTAACGATTTCTGAACATCACCCTTCATATTATTGTATAAAAAGCTTGTATTGGCAGGAAGATATGTGTATTTTTTTTATATTATATGATGATACCAGGATTGTGGGAGTGCATTGCACGAAACAATCCGTAGGTATCATAGTTGGAGGAGTATATGAGAATAGGAATTATAGAAGATGACAATTTGTTGAGAAAGGCATTAGATACATCCTTGAAAAATCAAGGTTATACAACAATTCTTGCTGGTTCGAGAAAAGAAGCAATTAAAAATATAGATAGTTCTGTAGATTTGTTGATCGTAGATATTGGATTACCGGATGGAGATGGAATAAATCTATATCAGGAGCTTCAAAAAAATAGAAAAATTCCAGCTATTTTTCTGACTGCAAAAGATGACGAAAAAAGATATGTTAAAAGCGTTTGATACAGGAGCAGATGATTATGTGGTTAAACCATTTTCAATAAAAGTATTGTTAAAGCGTATTGAAGTTGTGCTAAAGAGAAAATCAAATGAAAATATTTTTATGTGCGGACAGGTTATGTTATATTCCGATAGAAAACAGGTTTTTGTTGGAGAGACGGAAATATCTTTGACACTCAAAGAGTATCAGCTTTTAGAATATTTTATTATGAACCAGAACCAGGTTCTTACAAAAGAGATGATAATGGAAAATATATGGGGAATCGATAGTGAATTCATTGATCCTAACACAATTAGCGTTATGATCAGCAGATTGAAAAAAAGAAATTGAATGATTCATCGAATGTTATCAGTAATGTATTTGGAATGGGATATAGAATGGGAGAGTAGCATGGTTGTAGCAATTTTTACAGTACTTTTAATAGGTTTCATACTCGGAGGAAGCACTGTATATTTAGTTGAAAATCATTTGAGAACAAATGAAATGAATAAAATATATAAATTGACGGAATCCTTAATAAACGGCAATGAATTAGATGGTTCTGATATAGGGAAAGAAACAATCTATTCTAAAACGACCAATCAATTAATCCGTTTACAGGAAATATTGGAAGGAAGAAGGAAAGAGGCTGAAAAAAAAGTAAATATGAGATACAGAAATTAATTTCTGAGATTGCGCATCAACTAAGGACACCGCTGGCGAATATAAAAAATTATACAGAATTGCTGCAAGAGTCATTAAATGAAACTCAAGAAACATTGAATACAGAATACATAAAAGACTTGCGAACAAGTGAAGAACAATTATGTTTTTTGGTGGAAAGCTTTATAAAAACTGCTCGATTAGAGCAAGGAATCATACAAGTTCACACGCAAAAAAGAAAATCTTGTCGAAACAATTCTAAATGCATTAGGGCAAATACAGAAAAAAAGGCAGAAGATAAAGGTATCTTTTTTCAAGTAGAATTGCCGGAGAAAATCATTTGCGAACATGATAAAAACTGGATGTGTGAGGCCCTTTATAATGTGTTTGATAATGCAGTCAAATATAGCAAAAAGCAACAGCACGATCAATATCACAATGAAACAGACAGAAATGTTTTATAAAATTCAAGTAAGAGATTATGGAATCGGGATAAGAGATGGAGAAGAAAATAAAATTTTTCAAAGATTTTATCGTGGTGAGCAGGCAAGAGGGCAGGAAGGATGCGGAATTGGTTTATATCTTTCCAGAGAGATTGTTCTATTACAAAAAGGGATGATGAAAGCAAAACAAATGAAGCCAGGGCTGCTTATAGAAGTGAATCTTCCGGTATAGACAGTTCATATGCAGCGTGTAAGAAGTTTGTAAGATGTACCATGTAAAATAGATTATGGCTGAGTTGAAGGTAGCATTTGCGAAAGGAGTTTACAGAAAAGATGGATATAATCAAAGCCATGAATCTAAAAAATATTATACATCCGATACATATGAAGTGCGTGCCTTAGATGGTGTGTCATTAACGGTGGAAGAGGGCGAATTTATAGCGGTTGTTGGTACCTCCGGATGTGGAAAGACAACACTTATGAACATATTAGGTGGTCTTGACATTCCGGATTTTGGAGGTGTCTGGATCAGAAATACAAGTTTAAAAGATCTCAGTAAGGAAGAAAGAACAATATTCAGAAGAAGAAATATCGGATTTGTATTCCAACAATACAATTTAATTCCTTCGCTTAGTATACGCGAAAACATAGTTCTTCCGATGCGACTTGACGGTAAGGAAATCGATATAGATTTCTTTAATGAAATTGTAGAAATACTTGGATTAAAAGATAAATTAGAACGTTTTCCATCAACACTGTCCGGTGGACAGCAACAGAGAGTTTCTATAGCACGGGCATTGTTGACGAAACCGGCAATTGTCCTGGCGGATGAACCGACCGGAAATCTGGATTCTGTTACAAGTATGGAAGTCGTAGGATTACTAAAATCCTGTGCTGCAAGATTTCATCAGACGACATTGATCGTGACGCATCAAGAAGAGGTCGCACAGATGGCAGACAGAGTAATACGTATGTCTGATGGAAAAATCTATACAAGAGATTGTAACGAGTGTTAGGAGGGATTACTATGCTTCACAAGAACATTCCAAATAACAATAAAGACATAATCCGATTCCTGGCTAAAAATTTTGCAGGCACAAAAAAGGTGAGAAATACGATTCTATTTTGCTCGATCGTAATCGGTATTGTTGCTATTACCATGGTATTCGGAATCTCATTTGGAAAAATACAGGCAGAAGAAATAAGATTAATCAGAGAAAATGGAACTGCTTCTTCGGGGAGAATAGAAGATGGAACAGAAGAACAATATGCAAAATTAAAACAACTGGATTATATAAAACAAGTTGGAAAAAGTATTTTTGTAGGTGAAGCTACAGAAGTTTCGGAGAACAATGCAAAAACGATATGTGATATAGTCTGGGCTGACTCAGAAAGCTGGAACAATTTTTTGAGACCGGCATATACCAATGTGATTGGAAGCTACCCACAGAAAAAGGATGAAATTCTATTATCTGAGCGGGCATTGAAAAAACTTGGTATCTCTGAACCGGAACAGGGAATGGAAATAAACTTAGATGTATACAAAGGTGTGTTCGAACATTCAAAAGAAAAATTCGAATTGTGTGGCTGGTATACAGACTCTGGAAATGAATTAGCAATCGGATATATTTCACATGACAAAATTAAAGAGTTGAAACTGGAAAAGGGTCCTTATACTTTACTTTTCAGTCAGAGTGATCATTTAAACAGGAGTAAAACAGAGGAAAAATTATATCAGACATTGCCGATGAAGAGTGCAGATCAGAAGATATACGTTTCTGATACAGCACAATATACTGCTGTTTCTAAATTCGCAGGTGGATATGAGATGGTGATATTAGGAACAATAGGAATTTTGTGTGGAATATATTTCCTTGTGCGCAATGTCCTTTGGATATCCATGAGCGAAGATGTTCAAAATCTCGGACTGCTCCACACGATCGGAGCCACAGAAAGACAGATTACAAAAATATACCGGAAACAAATGAGGTCACTCATGTTAAAAGGTTCTGTCTTGGGAAGTTTGATCTCTGCACTGATTTTAGTCTTATTAATACCGGAACTATTAGGTTTCCATTTTTATCAGGAAATGGGAGGGAATACAATACTTTCCTTTTTCAGACCGTGGATTCTTTTGCTTTCTGTTGTATTTGTAAATGGAATTTTGTGGATAGCATCGGAAGGCGTTATTAGAAAAATAACGAAGCTGTCTTGTATTGAGAGTGCTGCTTATAACGAAATTACAGTTGCCAGAAAAAAACAAAACACTTTGGGGAAATAGTGCCTAGACGTTCTGAAACAGAAGAAATGTTCTATATTGCATGGGGAAATATAACACGACAGAAAGCACGATTTATCATTACAAGTCTTTCCATATTTTTAGGAGTCCTATCCTTTGTTCTAATGAATGTACTTACAAATGGATGTGATTATAAGCATCTTCTTGAGAAACGTCCTGATTTTTTGCTGGCAGGAGAGTTTAGCGAATTCGGGAAAAGTCAGGGGTGTGGGGAAGAATATAAAACAAGAGAAATCGATGTGGATCCTTTGCTGACGCAGGGAGATGGTGTGGAACTGTTGTATGATAACGATTATGATGAATTTTCACCAATCTCTCAAGAGTTGGAGAAAAAATTACACAAGATAGATGGTATCGATTGGGAAAAATCTAATTTGATCGAAGGAGCTTATGTAACTACAGTTATGTCCAGAAAAGGGCATCCGTCCTTATGACGAAGGGCTTTCGAATCTTACAGATGACAATATGGTGGAAGGATTCAGTTGGGATACTGTGCAGATTTTAAATGACAATCAAATCTTGTCGCTTGAGAAATACGTTCAGGATAATCAACTCAATATTGATTTGAAATCTTTGGAAGAAGGAAATGGTGTGCTGATCATACATGATCATATGCTGACCCCGGAACAGCAAAAACTTGCAGATGAAGCAATTGGCGAACCGGTATACTTTAAAACTTTGCTTTCAAGAGAAGATGCGATTCGTAGAAAAGAACAAAGTAATTCTGAGAATAAAGAGAAACAACAGGAAGACGAATTCCCTCAAAAAAGAATCTGAAACATTTACTCTATGTGGTTATTTAGACAGGCAAAGTGATGATTTCCCGGAAATACATCAATCCTGGCATGGAGAGGGCAGCTTATATTATTTTATCAGTGAGAAAGGCTTTCAAAAGATACCAACTGAGAAAAAGATATTAACAATGGAATTAACTGCCGACTCGGAAAAAGAACCTTATGTGAAAACACAGATCAGCGAGCTGGTCTCCGAGGAAAATAAAAACGATCCGAAATGACAGAAGTATCAATGGATGAAGGAACCGGCGAAGCAGGAGTTTTTGTTATCTGTAAATCAGACCTGATGCAGCAAAAAAAAGAAACATATATGCGAGGAAATCGAATTCTCTTAGGTGCTGTAAGTATCATATTATTCATTGCGGGATTGACCAATTATTGTAACGTTGTATTCACTGGGATGTACGCTCGACGAAAAGAGTTTGATGTAATGAAAAGTATTGGAATGACCGATAAGCAAATGAAATTAATGCTCTTTGGAGAAGGCAGTTATT
>VOFC01000819.1_pt1 | contig 98001 bp, 166 predicted proteins | sample 5384161 | NCBI WGS metagenome assembly VOFC01 (sample SAMN12384722, study PRJNA508395) | human gut metagenome | isolation source: healthy gut B | host: Homo sapiens | reverse complement strand
CTGGAATTTAACAGTGATTACAGTGAAATGTCAAGAGCCAGGGAGATTCTGGTGCGCGCCGGAGTAGCGCGGACATTTTCTGCAGATTCCGGGCGTTACCGGAATCAAGATCTTTATTGAAAGTGAAGAACTGAAGGATTCCAAAGGACAGGCTGTGGGCGTGATCGACGGCAATACTTTTGTGGAGATGTGGGGGTCAGATAAGGATGCTTACCGCTATGACACCTTTACCCTGTATTTTTACAGATAAGACAGGGGGAGCATCTGGTGGCAGAGCAGCGAAATGTGTACTACAAGCGCATTCTTCCCCGTGAGCGCGTCATCCTGGAGCAGCTTGCCAAGGGACCGATGGTGAAGGGACACTATCCGACCATTCCACAGGAAACAGAGATTCTGGGCGTAGAAGTATCTGACGATGTTTGCTACGTGGATTTCAGTTCTGCCTTTTCTGATTCAGGGATTGATATTCCTGTAAATACTATGATCTATTCTGTGGTAAATTCTCTTCTGGATACTGCATCTGCAGATAAGGTGCAGATTTCTGTTGAAGGAGATACGGAAGCCACACTTAGTGACGGAACATCTTTATATAGTCTTTTTTAGCAAAAACACAGATTTGGTCCTTAAAGAGGATCAAAGTGAGTGAAAGCCAGGAAAGGAGCGTGTTTGATGACGCGAAGACCGCTATGTATGCTGTGTCTGATCCTGATGCTTTCCATGTGTGCTACAGACTGGGCGGGGATTCCTCTTATACAGGGAATCCTCTTCCGGAAAATGCGGCTTCCTGGATCGAGGAGCATCCCCAGGCAACCCTATGTGGAGAAGTGATACAGACCACAGAAAATGAATTTTCACAATCTGTTTATCTAAGCAATGCCTATCTGATTTATCAATCACAAAAAATTATCCATTGAAAATGTAAAAGTGTTTTTTAAAACAAAGAGAAGAAGTTCCAGCCGGGACTGTTATTTTGGTATCCGGAAAGCTGAAAAGAGTGGAAGAAAAGCGCAATCCAGGGGAATTCGACAGCCAGCAGTATTATGCCAGCCAGCATATTTATTATTTGCTAAACAATGCCGAAATAATAGAAAAATCAGAAAATTATTCGGCATACAGGCAGGGAATAAGTCAGCTTCGGGAGTACCTGGCAGGAGTCCTTGGGAAAATTGCTGGAAAAGAAGCCGGTATTTTTCAGGCAATCGTGCTTGGGGATAAAACCAGTCTGGACAAAGAAGTGAAGCTTCGATATCAGATGGCTGGCATTGTGCATATTCTTGCCATTTCCGGACTGCACATCAGTGTGATCGGAACCGGGCTGTATCAGCTTCTTATGAAAACCGGGCTGGGAATCTGGGGTCTGGTTTCCTGGCACTGCTTTTTATGCTGCAGTATGGCGTGATGACTGGGGGAAGTGTATCTACTATGCGTGCGGTCTGTATGTTTCTCATCTCAACAGGGGCAAAAATAACAGGCCGTATTTATGATCTTCCTACAGCACTGGCTGTTTCCGCAATGATGATTCTGGGAGAATCTGGGGCTTATTTGTACAACAGCGGATTTCTTTTTATCCTTTAGTGCAGTGGCAGGAGCTGGAATTGTGGTTCCTGCGTTTACCAGGACTCTGGAAAAAGAAGAAAGGAGGGCAGAACCGGGAAGTTATGTACGGCGCTGGCTGCATCTGCCGCCATACAGCTGACTATGCTGCCTGTTTCCCTGTACTTCTTTGGAGAAATTTCTCTTATTGGAATTTTTTCTTAATCTGATCGTACTTCCCACTGTTGGAGTGGTACTGGGAAGCGGTGTGCTGGGAATGATTCTTGGTTGTGTAAATTTGAAGATTGGAAGCTTGATGATTTTTCCAGGAAAGATTCTGGCAGGATTTTTACGAGAAATTGTGTATGCTGGCTGGAAATCTGCCCTTTGGAACATGGATCGCCGGACAGCCGGAAATCTGGCAGATCGTTGCTTACTATGCGGTTCTTGCCAGTGCGGTATTGCTGCTTACGTATAGAAAGAAAAAAAGCAGTACATCAGATAAGGAAAAGGACAAGGTGCAGGAGAAAAATATAGCTGGAAATTTGAGAGTGCGTAAATATCTGTCACTGTTTCTGATCTGTACCGCATTGTTTCTGATCTCCTGGAGAAAAACGGAGTCGTTTTCCATCACCTGTCTGGATGTGGGGCAGGGAGATGGAATTGTGGTGAGAACGCCAGAGGGCAACTGTTTCCTTGTAGATGGCGGAAGCACAAACAAATCCGGAACCGGGCAGTATCAGATTCTCCCTTATCTGAAAAATCAGGGGATTTCCAGAGTAGACGGAATTCTGGTATCACACACAGATAAGGATCACATCAGCGGAGTAGAAGAAATTCTGGAACTGACAGCGCAAAAACTGAATTCTGTTGAAATTGGCTGCCTTTATCTGCCCAATTGGAAAACGCCGCCAGAAGAATGGGAAAAGCTGTCACAGCTTGCGAAGGAAGCGGGAATTTCAGTAAAACAAGTCAAAGAAGGTGACTGTCTGAAAGCCGGAAAACTGGAAATGCAGATAGTCGCCCCTTTGGAAAATGCATCTGGAATAAATGTAAATGAGGATGGAATGGTACTGCAGGTAAAGTATGGAGAGTTTACCGGATTACTGACTGGTGATATGGGAGAAGAGACGGAACAGAAACTTCTGGAAATGGGGGACCTTGAGGATGTGGATTTTCTGAAGGTAGGACATCATGGCTCCCATTATTCTACCAGCCAGCAATTTCTTGACAAAATTAAGCCAGAGTATGCCATTATTTCCTGTTCTTCTACCAATACCTACGGTCATCCTGCCCCGGAAATTGTGGAAAGGCTGGAAAAAGCCGGCTGCAAGGTGGGATTTACCATGAAAAGCGGTGCAGTGACGGTTTCCTGGCAGAAGGGGAAAATTCGGCTGAAAGGATATCTGGGAAATTATATTTAATTATGCTTTAATAAAAAGAAATTTTGTGGTATGGTTTAATGGAACGTCAGGCATAGCCAGGGACTGTGCTGACAGAAAAATCCCGGAATGACAGGGAGCGTATATTTTGAAGAATATCCAGGAAGACATTAAATCAGGAAATTTTAAAAGTGCATATTTGCTGTGCGGCGAGGAAGCATATCTGAAGGTGCAGTATAAAAATAAACTGCTGAAAGCGTTGAATCCAGATGACGATACCATGAATTTCAACCATTACGAAGGCCGGAACATCGATGTGAAGGAGCTGATCGACCTTTGTGAGACCATGCCTTTTTTTGCTGACCGCAGAGTGGTTCTGCTGGAAGATACCGGATTTTTCAAAAACAAATGTGATGAACTGGCAGATTATATGAAAGAGCTTCCAGACTATCTCTGCCTTGTTTTTGTGGAAGATGAAGTAGATAAGCGAAGCAAAATGTACAAGGCTGTAAAATCCTGCGGCAGGATCGGGGAATTTGCCCGTCAGGATGAGAAAACACTGATGCAGTGGGCAGCTGGCATTTTGAAAAGAGAGGGAAAAATATTACCCAGCGCGACATGGAACTTCTTCTGACTATGACAGGAATTGATATGGGAAACCTGAGAATGGAGCTGGAGAAGCTGATCACTTACACCGGAGACCGGAATGTAGTCACAAGGGCAGACATCCAAGAGGTCTGCACCACTCAGACCCAGAATAAGATTTTTGACATGGTACGTGCTGTTACGGAGAAAAACCAGAAGCGTGCCTTAGATCTGTATTATGATCTTCTGACATTGAAAAGAGCCGCCTATGCGAATCCTGTTTCTTCTGGCAAAGCAGTTTCGGCAGCTTTTGCTGGTGAAAGAATATACAGAGGAAGGCGTGGCACAGCCGGAGATGGCGTCCAGGCTTGGAGTGCCTTCTTTTTGTAGTGCGAAATATTGCTTCCTGCGCAAGATCCTACCGGATCAGTGAACTGCGCCAGGCAGTGACAGATTTTGTGGACGCGGAAGAAGCGGTGAAAACAGGAAGGCTCCAGGATGTACTTAGCGTGGAACTGCTGATTGTAAAATACAGTTCTGCGAGAAGGTAAAGTGAGATAGAAAATTTGGAAAAGCATAGAAAAAAAAGGCAGTCGATGACGGTTCGACTGCCTTAATTTTTCACTTATAAACTTATAACTAAAAATTCAGATATCTATTAGCCAATGCTGTTGACAGCTTTAGACAGACGGGAAATCTTTCTTGCACAGTTGTTTTTGTGATAAACACCCTTGGATGTAGCTTTGCTGATTGTAGAGATAGCCTCTTTTTAATGCAACCTCTGCTGCTGCCTTATCGTTGTTAGCTACTGCCTCGTCAACCTTTCTCATGGAAGTCTTAACTGCAGAACGGATTGCTTTGTTTCTTGCTGCCTTAGTTCTGTTTACTAAGATTCTTTTTTTGCGGATTTAATGTTAGCCAATTCGTACACCTCCAATTCATGTGTAAATGTAAAATGTACCTTTGCACAGGAACAGACACAGGCGTTCCTATGAACATGCTTATATAGTTTATAATAATTGCGGAAGATTGTCAATACATATTTTAACAAAAGTGGAGAGATTATATAGAAACGTTAAAGAAATAAATTGCTGGATGAAAAACTGAAAACAGAACTACCGGAGGAAAGGAATATGCTGGGGAGCTACAAAAATCAGGACAGATCTTGCAGTAGAGGCAAGAGAGCGCTTTACAGAAGAAAATGTGGAGGTGCGTGGTGTTGAGGTGCGGGAAGAATATAATGAAGAAAAGGAAATCAGAACAACGGTTGTAAAGATTACCACAGAAAATGGCGCCCGTTCCATGGGAAGGCCTCAGGGCACTTACATCACGATCGAGTCAGAAGGACTTTCTGCGCCGGATGAAGATTATCACAGAGAGGTATCGGAGGAGCTGTCCAGGCATCTGCGCCAGCTGATCGGACTGGAGAAAGAAAAAAAATCTGTGCTGGTTGTGGGGCTTGGAAACCAGGCGATTACAGCGGACTCTCTGGGGCCTGAGGTTGTGGGAAATTTGCGCATGACCCGCCATCTTATACGGGAATATGGCCTGAAGAGTACCAGCGAGGAAGCACTTCACGCAATCAGTGGTATCGTTCCCGGTGTGATGGCCCAGACGGGAATGGAAACTTCTGAAATTATAGAAGGCGTAGTAGAAATCACAAAGCCGGATGTGGTGATCGCGGTGGATGCTCTGGCGGCGAGAAGTACCAGAAGGCTGAACCGGACTATTCAGATCACAGATACAGGAATTACGCCAGGGTCTGGTGTGGGAAATCACAGAAATGGCCTTACAGAAGAAAATTTGAAAGTAAAGGTGATTGGAATCGGAGTGCCCACTGTGGTGGATGCAGCTACCATTGTCCACGATTCCATGTCCCATCTTCTAGATGCATTGGAGGAGTCGGAGCAGAAGGAATTTCTGGAGGAAATGATTTCCCCTCACCTGCATGGCATGTTTGTGACGCCAAAGGACGTGGACGAGACCATTAAATATTTAAGCTATACCATTTCAGAAGGGCTGAATATGACTTTTGAGCCGGGAGATTGATAGGTGCATAAAAAATAAGAAATGTGGAAAAGGAAAAGGAAAAGAAAAAAAGAAACATACGGGGAAAACACCGTCATAGGATAACCTTAAAGAGGTGATTCCGTGACAAGAGTCCAGAAGGTATTCTGCGTTTTTCTTTTGCCTGTGTTTTCTGGTGGTTCTGGCAGTAATGCCAGAGCCTTTTTCCCTGTGGAAAATCATAGAAAACGTGTACAGGCAGTTCCCCTTTATTATTTTATTGAGGAAAAACACAGGAAACCTGGCTGGAGACGGACAAGCAGACCCTGGCGCAGATTGCCAGGGAGAATGGAAAAATACCTGGGGCAGCAGATGCAGAGCAAGAATAAAACAGAAGAGGATAATATAGAAGAAAAAAAGGAGGAAGAGTTAAAAACAAATCTAAAGACGGACACAAATTCCAAAGCCCTCACCGAAACCGAGACAACCGCAGCTGCGCAGCAGGCGGCCGTCCTGCCCCACCCGCTTCTGGATCTTTCCCCGGACAGGCTTGCAGACTATGATTTTCTCCTGAATAATTTCTATATTGTAGACGAAAATACAGACGCATCCGCCGCCAACCTAAACGCTGCTCAGTTTCTGGCGGAAGATTTTTCCCTGAGTCACGGCCCTCTTGAGCCCCAGATTCTGATTTATCACAGCCATTCCCAAGAGACCTTTGCAGATTCAGGGAAGGGAGGAAAGCGACACCATTGTTGGCGTGGGCGATTATCTTACCAGCCTTCTCACAGAAAAATACGGCTACCAGGTCATGCACATAAAAGAAGCTTTTGACATGATGAGCGGGGGAACTGGACAGAAACAAGGCCTACGATTACGCCTGTGATTATGTGGAAAAAAGTGCTTGAGGAAAATCCTTCCGTGGAGGTAGTGATTGATCTTCACAGGGACGGCGTAGACGAGGACCGAAGGCTTGTCACGGAAATCAACGGGAAAACCACAGCCCAGATTCTATTTTACAATGGCCTGAGCTACACCAATACCCAGGCCCAGGTGGATTATCTGCCCCATCCTACATACCCGACAATCTTGCTTTTTCTTTTCAGCTGGAATACCAGGCGGCTCTGTACTACCCTGATTTTACCGGGGAATTTACCTGGCTGGACTGCGCTATAACCTTCATCTTCGGAAGCGGACCCTCCTTCTGGAAGCTGGTGCTCAGACCAATACGGTGCAGGAGGTGAAAAAATGCCATGGAGCCTTTTGCAGATATCCTGAACAGAGTATTAAAAGGGAAGTGACAAACAGAATTAATCTGTGCTATAATCTCTTGATAGGATAAAAGAGTATAGCATAACCAGAGGAGGAATGTCTGGAATGACAGACCAGAGTAAAATTCGAAATTTTTGTATTATTGCACATATTGATCATGGTAAATCCACACTGGCAGACAGAATTATAGAGATGACAGGTCTTCTTACAGAGAGAGAAATGCAGTCCCAGGTTCTGGATAATATGGAACTGGAGAGAGAACGTGGAATCACCATCAAATCCCAGGCTGTCCGCACGGTTTATCATGGAAAAGACGGACAGGGAGTATATTTTCAACCTGATCGATACCCCAGGCCATGTAGACTTTAACTACGAGGTATCGCGAAGCCTCGCTGCCTGTGACGGGGCCATCCTTGTTGTAGATGCTGCCCAGGGAATCGAGGCTCAGACCCTTGCCAACGTATATATGGCGCTGGATCATGATTTGGATGTGGTTCCGGTTATCAATAAGATCGACCTTCCAAGTGCAGAGCCGGAGCGTGTGATTAACGAGATCGAGGATGTGATCGGCCTGGAGGCACAGGACGCCCCCGCAGATCTTCTGCGAAAAACAGGACTGAATGTAGATCAGGTGCTGGAGCAGGTTGTTGCCAAGATTCCTGCACCAGTGGGAGATGTGAATGCACCGCTGAAGGCGCTGATTTTTGATTCCATTTATGATTCTTATAAAGGGAGCCATTGTTTTCTGCCGTATGGTAGATGGAAAGGTTCGCAAAGGCACTACCATCCGCATGATGGCTACCGGATTTGTGGCAGAGGTTGTGGAAGTTGGATATTTCGGAGCCGGACAGTTTATTCCATGTGAGGAACTGACCGCTGGAATGGTTGGATATATTACCGCCAGCATCAAGAACGTAAAAGATACCCGTGTAGGTGATACCATTACCGATAACAATCGCCCATGCGAGGAAGCTTTGCCAGGATACAAGAAGGTAAATCCTATGGTTTACTGCGGCCTTTATCCGGCAGATGGTTCCAAATACGGGGATCTTCGGGATGCACTGGAGAAGCTGCAGCTCAACGATGCTTCCCTTTTTCTATGAGCCGGAGACATCTGTTGCTCTTGGCTTTGGTTTCCGTTGTGGGTTCCTTGGGCTTCTCCATCTGGAGATCATCCAGGAACGTCTGGAGAGAGAGTATAATCTGGATCTTGTCACCACAGCGCCCAGCGTTATTTACAAGGTTCACAAAACAAACGGAGAAGTCATTGACCTGACCAATCCTACCAATCTTCCGGATCCTTCTGAAATCGAATATATGGAAGAGCCGATGGTGAGGGCTGAGATTATGGTAACTACGGAATTTATCGGTTCTATTATGGATCTCTGCCAGGAGAGACGTGGCATTTATGAAGGTATGGAATATATGGAGGAGACACGTGCACTTCTGAAATATGAACTTCCCCTGAATGAGATTATTTATGACTTCTTCGATGCGCTGAAATCCCGATCCAGAGGATATGCTTCTCTTGATTATGAGCTGTGTGGCTATGAGCGTAGTGAGCTTGTGAAGCTAGACATCCTTGTCAATAAAGAAGAAGTCGATGCACTTTCTTTTATCGTACATGCAGATACAGCATATGAGAGAGGCCGTAAGATGTGCGAGAAATTAAAAGACGAGATTCCGCGCCATCTTTTTGAGATTCCGATCCAGGCGGCTGTCGGAGGCAAGATTATTGCCAGAGAGACAGTCAGAGCCATGCGTAAGGATGTACTTGCCAAGTGTTACGGCGGCGATATTTCAAGAAAGAAGAAACTCCTGGAGAAAAAGGAAGGTAAGAAGAGAATGCGTCAGATCGGTAAATGTAGAGATCCCGCAGAAAGCCTTCATGAGTGTTCTGAAACTGGATGAGAATTAAGGCGGAGGAAGCAGATGAAAGTAAAATTACATGTTCTGATCAGAAGAATCAAAAGAAGTTTCAGAAATGACCGGGAACAGTGGATCAAAGGAGGAATCCTTGCAGCTATCCTTCTGGTGATCGTGATTTTTGCAGGAAGCTGTGCATGCGGCAAAAGAAGGTGAAGGAGCCGGATGCAGCGTCCCAGGGAGTAATGAAGATCACCCCGATTCCAAGCCCTACTCCTACTGTGGCACCTCGTCAGGTAAATAAGGACGCAGTTGCACAGAGCGGCAGTGTGACTATGGTGAATGAATATCTGGTGCAGAAGGAAGAGCAGAGCGCTTCCGGAACCAGCACCTCAGATCAGCAGAAGGCTTCTTCTGAGAGTGTAGCTGATGGCGGGGAGGACACATCTTCCCAGGATACCAGTGCGGATACAGTGGAAGATTCTTCAGAGAACGAATAAGAAAATGACGCGTTTTTTCTATAAAAATGCAGACTCATTTTCAGGAGGAAAATCAGGATGGGAAAAAAGAAGGACAGTCTGGAACTGTATTTTCATATCCCGTTTTGCATAAAGAAATGTGATTATTGTGACTTCCTGTCAGGTCCTGCTACCAGGGCCGGGCAGGAAGCTTATATTTATGCACTTTTACGGGAAATGAAGGCTGTTTCAGCCATAGAAAAGCGTACGGTGGATACCGTTTTTATCGGCGGAGGGACACCTTCTGTGCCGGAGTGTGGCATTATGGAAAAACTTTGCAGGAATTGGGAAAAATTTTCAGCTGGCAGCAGATGCGGAGGTTACTATTGAGGCGAATCCGGGAACTCTGACGCCGGAGAAGCTTGCGCTTTACCGCAGATATGGGATTAATCGGATCAGCATTGGCCTGCAGTCTCCCGAAAACCAGGAACTGCGCGCACTTGGCAGGATCCATAATTATCAACAGTTTCTGGAAAGCTATCACATGGCACGGGAGGCGGGTTTTTCTAATATTAATATAGATCTGATGTTTGCAATCCCGGGACAGAGCTATGAAAGGCTGGATCCAGAATCTTCGCACAGTGGCCAAGCTTGGCCCGGAACATATTTCCGCATACAGCCTGATCATTGAGGAGGGCACACCTTTTTCCGCAAGAAAGCTGGATCTGCCGGATGAAGATACAGAATACCGGATGTACGAGGATGTGGCAGCGGTTCTTGGCAAATATGGGTACTATCAGTATGAGATTTCCAATTACGCAAAGAAAGGCAGAGAATGCAGGCATAACGAAGGGTACTGGCAGCGAAAGGACTATCTGGGCTTGGGACTTGGAGCCGCATCTTTGGTTGGCAGGGAGCGGTTTACCAATACATCTGATATGTCAGAATACCTGAAAACAGCGGAAATCTGGAAAAAATACGAACAGACAGAGAGAGACTCTTACCAGGGAAGATGAGATGGGCGAGTTCATGTTTCTTGGACTTCGCATGACAAAAGGCGTATCAAAAAAAAGATTTTCAGGAATATTTCGGAACTTCCATAGAGAAGATATATGGAGAAGTGTTGGAGAAATATAAAAAACAGGGACTGCTTCTGGAGGAGGACGGAAGAGTCTGTTTATCCAGAGCTGGGATTCATGTAAGCAATGCAGTTATGGCGGATTTTCTCCTTTGAAAAAGAGATAAGAACCACTTGACGAACACATGTTCACATGATATCCTTGAGGAAATGATGCAAACTCAATAAGAAGCCGGAAGAAGTTTCGGAATTATGTGAAATACAAGGTGATGATAGCCGCAGCTGGCGGTTTGGAAATGGAGGAACAGATGGCAGCAGAGAATAAGAAACAGTTTATCAGAATCAGAGGAGCTAATGAGAACAATCTGAAGAATCTCAGCGTGGATATTCCAAGGATAAGTTTGTGGTTCTTACCGGCCTGAGCGGTTCCGGCAAGTCTTCCCTTGCCTTTGATACTATATATGCAGAGGGACAGAGACGCTACATGGAATCCCTCTCTTCCTATGCGAGACAGTTTCTGGGCCAGATGGAGAAGCCGGATGTGGAGAGCATCGAAGGTCTGCCGCCGGCCATTTCCATTGATCAGAAATCTACGAACCGCAACCCAAGGTCTACAGTGGGAACTGTGACAGAGATTTATGACTATTTCCGTCTTTTTATATGCCCGCGTGGGTATTCCACACTGCCCGAAGTGCGGGAAGGTAATTGCCAAGCAGACTGTGGACCAGATGGTGGATCAGATCATGGAGCTGCCGGAGCGCACCAAGATCCAGCTTCTTGCCCTGGTAGTCCGCGGACGCAAGGGAACCCATGCCAAGCTTCTGGATCAGGCTAGACGCAGCGGCTATGTAAGGGCAGAGATTGATGGGAATGTGTATGAGCTTTCCGAGGAGATCAGTCTGGACAAGAATATCAAGCATAACATAGAGATTGTGGTAGACCGTCTGATCGTGAAGCCGGGAATCGAGAAGCGACTTACCGATTCTCTTGAGACCGTGCTGAATCTGGCAGATGGACTGGCAGTTGTGGATACCATGGATGGAATTATATGAATTTCAGCCAGAGCTTTTCCTGCCCGGACTGCGGAATCAGCATTGAGGAAGTCGAGCCGCGAAGCTTTTTCTTTAATAATCCTTTTGGTGCCTGCCCACAGTGTCTGGGACTGGGATATAAGATGGAATTTGATGAGGATCTGATGATTCCAGATAAGTCCCTGAGTATTGCACGGGAGCTATCACCGTAATGGGATGGCAGTCCTGTACGGATAAGAGCAGCTTTACCAACGCAATTCTGAATGCACTGTGCCGGGAGTATGGATTTGATCTGGATACGCCATTTCAGGACTATCCTAAAAAGATACAGGATATTCTTCTGTACGGTACAGGCGGACATTCTGTGAAGGTTTATTATAAGGGCCAGCGGAGAGGGCGTTTATGATGTGGCCTTTTCCAGGCCTGATCCGCAATGTGGAGCAGCGCTACAAGGAGACTGGTTCTGAATCCATGAAGCAGGAGTATGAGAGCTTTATGCAGATCACTCCATGTACTGCCTGCAAGGGACAGCGACTGAAGAAGGAATCCCTGGCGGTTACTGTTGCGGATAAGAACATTTATGAAGTGACCAATATGTCCATTGATAAGCTGAAGATGTTTTTGCAGAAGATGGAGCTGTCACCTCAGCAGCAGCTAATCGGCAAACAGATTTTGAAGGAAATCCGGGCGAGAGTGGGATTCCTGGCAGATGTAGGACTAGAATATCTTTCCCTGGCACGGGCGACAGGAACACTGTCCGGTGGTGAGGCGCAGCGAATTCGTCTTGCAACCCAGATTGGTTCCGGACTTGTAGGCGTGGCTTATATTCTGGACGAGCCTAGTATCGGTCTGCATCAGCGGGATAATGATAAACTTTTGAATTCCTTAAAGGGGTTAAAAGACCTTGGAAATACACTGATTGTAGTAGAACATGATGAAGATACTATGCGTGCAGCAGATTATATTGTGGATATCGGGCCGGGAGCCGGTGAACATGGCGGAGAAGTCATTGCTACCGGAACAGCAGAGGAGATTATGAAAAATAAGAACTCTATCACCGGTGCTTATTTAAGCGGAAGAATCAAGATTCCGGTACCGAAAGAAAGACGGAAACCAACCGGATTCATTACTGTAAAGGGTGCAAGAGAGAATAACCTGAAGAATATTGATGTGAAGATTCCACTGGGTATTATGACCTGCATTACCGGAGTGTCCGGCTCCGGAAAGAGTTCACTGACCAATGAAATCCTCTATAAACGTCTGGCGAGGGATTTAAACCGGGCAAGGTGTATTCCGGGTGCCCATGATGATATTGAAGGTCTGGAACAGTTAGATAAGGTAATTGATATTGACCAGTCTCCAATCGGAAGAACACCCCGTTCCAATCCGGCTACTTATACCGGCGTGTTTGATATGATAAGAGATTTGTTTGCATCCACTCCGGATGCCAAGGCAAGAGGATACCAGAAGGGAAGATTCAGCTTTAATGTGAAGGGTGGCCGGTGTGAAGCCTGCTCCGGCGATGGTATTCTTAAGATAGAAATGCATTTCCTGCCGGATGTATATGTTCCGTGTGAAGTGTGTCAGGGCAAACGATATAACCGTGAAACACTGGAAGTAAAATATAAGGGCAAGAGTATCTATGATGTGCTGAATATGAGGGTGGAAGAGGCACTGACATTTTTTGAGAACGTTCCGTCTATCAGAGCGAAAGATAGAGACTTTATACGATGTAGGACTTTCCTATATCCGTCTGGGACAGCCATCTACTACTGAACTGTCTGGTGGAGAGGCACAGCGTATTAAGCTGGCGACAGAGTTGAGCAGGCGCAGTACAGGCAAAACCATTTATATTCTGGATGAGCTGCAGATGTGCAGAAGCTGGTGGAGATTCTCCGCAGACTGTCAGATGGCGGTAATACTGTAGTTGTGATTGAGCATAACCTGGATGTCATAAAAACGGCAGATTACATTATTGATATCGGTCCGGAAGGCGGTGACGGCGGCGGAACCGTTGTTGCCAAAGGGTACTCCTGAGGAGGTTGCGAAGAACCCGGCATCCCATACTGGACGCTATGTAGCAAAATATCTCAAATAATCCTCTTTCCAATTGGGACATTTTTGTTTATAATGGTACGAAGAAAGATATCAGAATGAATTGTTGTCAATGGAGTAAAGAAAGGGGATTCAATGCCTGCCAGTGATATTGGAATTGACTTGGGAACCAGGAACAGTCAGGTATATTCCACTGGACGGGGACTGGTACTCAGCGAGCCGTCCGTAGTGGTTTATGATAAAAATACAGAGAAAATAAAAGCAATCGGCGAAGAAGCTAGACAGATGAGCGGCCATTTATCTTCCAACTTGGAAGTGATTCGTCCCATCAGACAGGGCGTGATCGTTGATTATACAGTTACAGAGAAGATGTTGAAATACTTTATATCCAGAGCAATAGGAAGAAGAGCTTTCCGCAAGCCCAGGATCAGTATCTGTGTTCCCAGTGGAATGACAGAAATTGAGAAAAAGGCAGTGGAGGAAGCAACCTATCAGGCTGGAGCAAGGGAGGTATTCCTTGTGGAAGAGCCCATTGCAGCTGCCATCGGTGCCGGAGTGGATGTGACCAAGCCATTTGGAAATCTCATTGTGGATATTGGAGGCGGAACTACGGATGTGGCGGTAATCTCCATGGCAGGACTGGTTGTATCTGCATCTGTGAAGGTTGCCGGGGATAATTTTGACCAGGCAATCATGAGCTATGTGAGAAAGAATCACAGCCTTTATATCGGCGAGGATGCTGCCGAGAACATCAAGATAAAAATCGGAACCGCAAGCCAGGAGGCTTCACCGCGGACACTGGAAGTAAAGGGAAGAAACGTGATCACAGGACTTCCCAAAGGTGGTCACTTTAACTTCCGAGGAAATCCGCATTGCCTTGAAGGACGCTACCAATCAGATCGTAGAGACGGTACATGGAGTTCTGGAGAAAACGCCTCCGGAGCTGGCTGCAGATATTGTAGACCGGGGAATTGTGTTGACCGGAGGCGGAGCGATGCTTCACGGAATGGATACTCTGATTGAGCAGAAGACTGGAGTAAGCACACTTACCGTGCAGGATGCCATGTCCGCTGTTGTGGTGGGAACCGGCAAATATGCCGAAGTACTTACCAGAATGGAAGAGTAATGGCAGGGACTGTATTTGCGGAGATTATAATGGATTATTCAGGAGAAGGGTACTGCTTATGCAGTACCCTTTGTGAACAGGAGGGATTCTGTCTGATGGGAATACCAGAAGGGATGACTTTTGGATATGTACTGGCAGCAGGAGAATAAGGGATGAGTGAGAAAATTACAGGATATATTGATCATGTGGTATTCGAAATGAAGAAAACGGCTACACAGTTATGGTACTTAAAACCTCAGATTCCGAGGAAGAAGTCACCTGCGTGGGAACCTTTCCGGATATTACCCAGGGGGTAACCATTGAAGCAGAGGACAGTTTTCCCAGCATCATGTGTACGGCAGGCAGTTTGTGATCCATTCCTATGCGGAGAAAGCACCGGAGGATACCCAGGCAATGGAGCGTTATCTTGGTTCCGGAGCGATTAAAGGGAGTGGGAGTTGCACTGGCTGCGAGAATCGTCCGGTATTTCGGCGAGGACACCCTGCGAATCGTGGAAGAAGAGCCGGAGCGGCTTGCAGAGGTAAAGGGGATCAGTGAGAAAAAAGCCCGGGAGATCGCTGCGCAGGTAAGTGAGAAGGCAGAGATGCGAAAAGTAATGATCTTTCTGCAGAAATATGGGATTTCCCTGAATCTTGGAGCCAAGATCTATCAGAAATATGGCCAGTCCGTGTATGGAGTCCTTCAGGAAAATCCATATCGTCTTGCTGATGATATTTCCGGTGTAGGCTTCAAAATAGCAGATGCCATTGCATCCCGTATTGGGATTCACGCAGACTCAGATTACAGAATCCGCAGCGGAATGCTGTATACTCTTCTGCAGGCTTCCGGGGAAGGCCATGTCTATCTTCCCAAGGAAGAGCTGTTCGCAAGGGCAGGGCATCCCAGCTGCTGCGTGTAGATGTTTCTTATATGGAGAAGCATCTCATGGATATGGCTCTTGACAGGAAGCTGGTACTGAAGGAGAAAAGACGGCATCGTGCTTGTTTATCCAAGTCAGTATTATCATTTGGAGCTGAATACTGCCAGAATGCTGACGGAGCTGAATATCCGTTATCCTCAGGATGAACAGATGATGGAGAGACGGATCGCTCAGATTGAGAAAGAAACAGGTACCGTGCTTGAAGAAATGCAGAAGAAAGCTGTGATAGAAGCTGCGGGAAACGGACTGTTTGTGCTCACAGGAGGACCCGGTACCGGTAAGACAACTACCATCAATGCCATTATCCGTTTTTTGAAGGAGAAGGGGCGACGCTTCGGCTGGCAGCGCCAACGGGACGTGCGGCGAAGCGCATGACAGAGGCTACTGGATATGAGGCGCAGACCATACACCGCCTGCTTGAGCTGAATGGAGTTCCTGATGATGACAACCGGGAGTCCCAGGGCATTCATTTTGACAGAAATGCGGAGAATCCGTTAGATACGGATGTGATCATCATTGATGAGATGTCCATGGTGGATATTTATCTGATGCATTCCCTGCTTCTTGCTGTGACAGCCGGAACCAGGATCATACTGGTAGGCGATGAGAACCAGCTGCCAAGCGTGGGACCTGGAAATGTGCTGCGGGATATTATTCAAAGCGGCGTTTTTCCAGTAGTAGAACTGAAGAAAATTTTCAGGCAGGCCTCTCACAGTGATATTGTGGTGAACGCCCACAAAATCCACAATGGACAGCAGATTTCTCTGGATAATAAAAGCCAGGGATTTTTTCTTTTTAAAGAGATACGATGCGGACATTATTATCCGGGTGGTCATCGCACTGATTCAGGAGAAACTGCCGAAGTATGTGGATGCAAGACCTTTTGAAATACAGGTTCTGACTCCAATGCGAAAGGGGCTTCTTGGGTGGAAAGGCTGAACCAGATTTTGCAGATGTATCTGAATCCGGCTGGCCCTGACAAAAAAGAAAAAGAGATCGGCGAACGGCTTTTCCGGGAAGGGGATAAGGTCATTCAGATCCGGAACAACTATCCGATGGAATGGGAAGTCCGTGGAAAATACGGAATTCCGGTAGAGGAAGGCGTAGGCGTGTTCAATGGAGATACAGGAATTCTGAAGGAAATTAATGAATTTGCAGAGACTGCCACTGTGGAGTTCGAGGATGGCCGTTTCGCAGATTATTCCTTTAAACAGCTGGAAGAACTGGAGCTTGCATATGCCATAACCATACATAAATCACAGGGTTCGGAGTACCCGGCAGTAATCCTGCCCCTTCTTTCCGGCCCGAAGATGCTGATGAACCGCAACCTTCTGTATACAGGAGTGACGCGGGCAAGGAAATGCGTAACTGTAGTTGGAAGTGAGGAAACTTTCGGGGAGATGATCCGCAATGAGAAGCAGCAGAAACGTTACAGCTCTCTTGGAACAAGGATACGGGAGCTTTCTGAACCTGCTGTATCCCAGACGGTGTCCCCTGTGTCACAGGATTCTTAAGGACAGCCATGCACTGATCTGTCCGGAGTGTGCAGGAGACCTGAGACCCATCCAGGGAGCAAGATGCTACAAATGCGGAAAACCGGTGAGTGAAGAGGAAGAATACTGCAGGGACTGCAAGGCCGCCCAGGTGCTTTTGACCAGGGAAGAGGTATTTTTCTGTATGATGACCGGATGAAATACTCGATTATGAAATATAAATACTTTGGCTGCCGGGAATACAGCCGCTTTTACGGAAGAGCACTGTATCTTTATGGGAGGGATCAGCTGGCTTTGTGGAAGCCGGATGTGATCGTTCCAGTTCCGCTTCACTGGAGGAAGCTGCGCAAAAGAGGGTTTAACCAGGCAGAACTGCTTGCAGAGGAGCTGGCCAAAAGTGCGGGAATTCCGGTGGATGTTTCGCTTCTGAAGAAGAGCAGGGCGACCAGGTCCCAGAAGAAGCTGGATGCGGCAGGACGCAAGAAGAATCTGAAGAAAGCTTTCCAGGTTGTGGGAAATCCATCGGGAATGCGTATTTTGCTGATTGATGATGTGTATACTACTGGAAGTACCATGGATGTGCTTGCACATGCTCTTCTGGAAAAGGGTGCATCCCATGTATTTTTCCTGACGGTATGTATTGGAAGCAACAGGTAAAAAAACACTTTTCATGCCATGGGATATATGATACAATCATCCTGTATGAGTATAGCTTTTCAGCTTTAAAAGAAATGCATAAGGAGCCCTTTATGATAAACGAAGAAAAAGTAAAGATAATGGACCGGCTTGCTTTATATGAGAAACAGGAAGGCAGGAAATATCTTCCGGTGAGCAAGTATTACAGGAGTGATTATATCGGTCTGGCACTGATTAAAAATTTTTTTCCTTGTTACAATTGGATATGGACTGATACTTGCACTGATCGCAGCATATAATCTGGAATATCTTCTGGATAATGTTCACAAGATGGATCTGGTTTCTCTTGGTGTGGTGGTCCTGGCTGGATATGTGGGGACACTGGTTGTGTATACACTGCTTACCTATATTCAGTATACCGTGAAATATCACAGAGCCAAGAAAAGCGTGAAGGAGTATTATTCTCAGCTGACTAGGCTGGAGAAGATTTACAACCGTGAAGAAAAAGAAATTCGCAGGACGTGAAATGTCAGGAGGATATAGAAAATGACAGCATTACTTGAATTAAAGCAGAAAATAAAAAGGAATATACGGGCAGTATGAAATGTATATCCTGCCTGTACTGAAATTTGTGCTTGCGCTGGTATATTTTTTGGGGTCAATTCCAATATGGGGTATATGTCCCAGCTGAATAACGTATTTGTCATTCTGATCCTGGCACTGATCTGTTCTATCCTGCCGTCTTCCGCTATGATGTATATTGGTTTTATACTGATCCTTGCTCACAGCTATGCGCTTGGAATTGAAGTGGCAGGCTTTATGCTGGTGATTATTCTGCTGATGCTCATTTTCTTTATGAGATTCAGCGGAGAGCAGAATATAACATTTGTGTTTACCCCGCTTTCCTTTGCATTCAGTATTCCGGCACTGCTTCCGATTGGAAGCGGACTGATGGAGAGCAGCCTGTCTGCAATTCCGGCCGGATGCGGTGTGGTAATGTATTATTTTATCCGCTTCTTAAGAGTACAGTCCGCGATTCTGTCGAATCCGGATCTTGATATGACAGACAAACTGCAGATCATGGCAGACGGTCTGGTGCAGAACTGGGGAATGTGGATCGCTGTTGTAGCTTTTGTAGCAGTGACACTGCTGGTGAACCTGATCCGTACCCGTTCTTTTGATCATGCATGGAGGATATCCATTATTACAGGCGGTGTGGCATATGTGTTTATAATGCTGGTTGGAAGTTTTGGAATGAACCTGAATGCAACCGTTGCAATGGTACCGCTGCTTGTGTGTACGGTTTTAGCAGTGCTTCTTGCACTGGTGCTGGAATTCTTCGCATTTGGCGGGGATTACAGCAGAGCTGAGAGGCTGGAATACGAGGATGATGAGTATTTCTACTATGTGAAGGCAGTGCCCAAGGCATCTGTTGCTACCTCAGAAAGAAGCATCAAGAAGATCAATGCAGAGCCGGTAAGAGAAGAGCGCAGGTCAGAAGAGTCCTCCGGCACCTATGCGAATCCGATTTTCCGTCAGGATGAAAGACCGAAGAGAAAGAAAACTGCTGTTCCAGCTGCTGAGAAAAAAGACCGAGACAGGCCGAGAAACCAGCTGCAAAGGATGTGGATTTTGAGAAAAAGCTTGAGGAATCCCTGAAGGATCTCTAAAAGCAGGATATTAATGAAACAATGAAGACGGCTTCCCCACTGAGCGTGGGGGAAGACCTGTACCGGAAAGGAGTACGCTATGCAGGATTTGGCAGTCACATTATCAGGATATTTGTCAAAATTATCCCTGCCCAGTCTGGGAGTTACAGACATACTGGAGATTGCCCTGATTTCCTTTTTTATATATCAGTTTATGGTATGGATAAAATTTACCCGTGCCTATACGCTGCTTAAGGGAATCCTGATCGTGCTCCTTTTTATTTTTGGTTGCTTATATCTTGAAGATGAATACGATCCTTTGGATCATTAAGAATCTATCTACCATACTTCTTACCAGCGTAGTTGTTATTTTTCAGCCTGAACTGCGTAAAATGCTGGAGCAATTGGGGCAGAAGAAGATTGTGGCATCTATTTTTCCACTGGATTCCGGGAAGGAAGTACAGGAGCGATTTACGGATAAGACCATCAATGAGCTGGTAAAGGCATGTTTTGATATGGGAGAGGTGCGGACCGGAGCTCTGATCGTAATTGAACAGAATATCCGTCTCAGTGAATATGAGCGTACCGGAATCAATGTGGATGCGATTCTGACAAGTCAGCTACTGATCAATATTTTTGAACATAACACTCCTCTTCATGATGGTGCTGTTCTTGTGCGTGGCAATCGTATTGTGGCAGCAACCTGTTATCTGCCATTGTCCGACAATATGGAACTGAGCAAGCAGCTTGGTACCAGACATAGAGCGGGAGTGGGAATCAGTGAGGTAAGCGATTCCCTTACCATTATCGTCTCTGAGGAAACCGGCCAGGTTTCCGTGGCACAGAATGGGGAACTCAGCAGAGGGCTTACCAGCGCTGAGTTAAGATCTGCTCTGATCAAGGCCCAGAACAAAAAGGTTGTCAATAACAGTAAACTCCGTCATCTGCTGAAAGGGAGAATGAAACATGAAGAACACAAAGCTGACTAGGAATTTCCCTTTGAAAATCATGTCTGTTCTCATCGGATTTCTGATCTGGTTTATTGTGGTAAATGTAGACAATCCGGTGTCCACCAAAAGTATCACCATTGCTGGCGACAAGGTGGAACTTACAGAATACGGCTTATGTGGACAGTGCGAATATGATGTGCATGCAGGATGATGATCCGGACCCCATCCGTGTTACCATTACAGGAGAAAGACGGCTTCTCACCAAGATCACCCAGGCGAATATTACGCTGACGGCAGACCTGCAGCAGGCAGGCAGCCTGGATACAGATCCGGTTATGGTTCCCATTACGGCTTCCTGTCCGGGAATCAGTCCTGACAACATTAAGGTAACACCCCAGTATCTCAGTGTCAGACTGGAGGAGAAAGGTAACCCAGGAGTTCCTGGTTAATGTAAATTATGGCTCCAGTCAGCCAGGGAAAAGGCTATGAGGTTGGCTCACAGACCGCCAGCCCGGAGAAAGTGAAGATTACAGGACCGAAGTCCTTAATTAATAAAATAGATAAAGTAAATGCAACGGTTGATGTAGATGGCAAGACGAAGGATTTTTTCCGAGGAAACAGAACTGAATATTATTGATAAGAATCAGGACAGCTTTGCAGGAAGAATGTCGTACATCACCATAGATAACACCAAGGTTGTTGTTACCACCAAATTCTGGAAGATACGTACCGGAGTGAATATCGGTGCGAATTTTGTAGGTGTACCGGCAGAAGGATATCAGGTGGAGAGTGTAACTACCGTTCCAGATACGGTAAGTATCGCTGGAACAGATGAAGCATTGGACACTCTGAAGCAGAATGATAATATCCTTTGGATCGGCGGTGCTGACATTGATATCACAGGAGAGACTGCTGATATTGAGAAAAAAGGTAAGCCTTAAGGATGCGCTTCCTGATGATGTGAAGCTTACAAGCGGCACCAGCGAGGATGTTTGGGTTAAAGTGAGCATTCTGCCCCTGGACAGCCATTCCTATGGACTGCCGTCCAACCAGGTCAAGGTAAATAATCTGGACGATAACCTTCTGGTAACTTTTGGAACCGACAAGATTGAATCCGTGTAAAAGGCTACTGACGGTAACCTTGACGAATTTGATATTGAGAAAGTAGAAGCATCTGTAGATTTATCAGACATGAGTGTTGGAAGCTATCAGATTCCGGTGACTGTGAAGCTGCCGGAAGGATTTGAACTTCTGGATAATGTAGTGGCGGATGTAACCATATCAGAAATTACAAATGCGGATTCGAATAATGGCTAAGGGAGTGATGTTATTATGGTAAGTGAAAAGGTACAGATCAATAATCCATCCGGACTTCATCTGCGGCCGGCCGGGATTCTCTGTAAAGAGGCAATGAAATATAAATCTCTGATAACATTTGAATATGCAGGAGGAACTGCGAACGCCAAGAGCGTTCTGAGCGTCCTGGGTGCATGTGTGAAATGCGGTGATGAGATTACAATATTTTGTGAAGGAGCTGATGAAACAGAGGCATTGCGCAACCTGGTAATGGTTATAAATAAGGGACTTGGTGAATAAGTTTTACATTTGGGAGGAAGAAAAATGAAAAAAAGAGAGCAGCCGCAGCAATTTTAGGAATTTTGCTCAGTGTTTCTATGGGACTGGAGGTTCCAGCCGCCGCTTTGGATGGCGGCTTTACATCCGGTTTTACTTCAGAGCAGACTGGGGAAGCACAGCAGCCAGATGCAGTGGAGGCAGAACAGCCAGCAGTATCTGAGCCGGAAACTCCATCAGTTGATGGATCACAGCAGGAGACATCTGACACCGTGCAGACCCCGCAGGAGAATGTCAGTGCAGGTGAAAGCGTTACCGATGGCTTTACATCTGGAAGCACGGAGAACGGAGACAGAACCAGTGCAGAGAATCCTGTACAGGATGTGCAGGGATTTGAGAACACGGATGAGACAGATTCTTTTGAAGTGCAGGAGACACCGGAAGAGGCTGCTGATATGCGGGCCAGTGAATCCAGCACCATTTTTGAATGGAAGGAATGGGAGCAGACATCAGACGGCAGATTCAGGATCCATAAAAGAAAGCTGTGAAAGCAGCTGTACAGATTGCTGATGTGCAGTCTTCTGACGTTCCAGCGGAGGCTGGCTCTGCTGATGAACAGACTGCTGACGAGTTTTCTGATAACAGCGAAGCGCAGGACGCAGCAGCTGTGCAGAATAGTGGTGAAGCACAGAATGCTGAACCTGCAGATGCAGCAACAGGCACTGAGGGTACTGACGCAGCAGGCACTGCAGAAGTGACCAGCCTGAAGGACGATTATTACACAATTGCCGATGGCATTGTTGCAATCACTACCAGAAATGAGACCGGAACGAATCATACCGGTTATTATCTGTTTGATGAGAACGGATATCTTGTACTTGGCAAGAAAACTCTGAATGGAACAGAGTGTGCCAGCAAGATCAGCGGTGATTATTATTTCACACCTGCAGACAGCAGCGTTGCCGCCGCATATAAAGAATACGAAGGCAAAGGCGCAGCACTGGTACCTTGAAGACTACAGTAGGCCAGATGAAGAAGAACTACTGGCTGTGGAATAAAGACACCAAGAATTTCCAGTACTATGGCAACAGCGGCTAGGCTTTGACTGTTGCAGAGCTGGATGAGAATGCCAAGGCACAGAATACATATACCGGATATTTCAAGATCAATGGTGAATATTATTGCCTGGATGAGAATGGAACTCCTCGTACAGGGGATGTGACATTAACTGTCAATGGCGTTTCTGCACAGTATTATTTTGAGCCGGCAGCAAATGACCAGGAAATCCCAGGCAAGATGTTTCATGACTGCTGGAAAATGTTTAAGACTTCAGCAGGAGAGCAGTGGAGATATTATGAGCCAACCAGAAAGGGCAGTTCCAAAATTGGTCAGCTTCGGCAGCACGGAATTGTACCGACTGGTTTAAGCGGACGCAAAAATCCGAAATATACGTATCTGATTGATAAAGACGGATATTTGATTAAGAGCCAGATGGTGAAAGCGTCCAATCGTAAATATTATATAACGACGAAATCGAATCATCTATAAACGAAGAATCATTACATACAATAATACACAATATTATGTAACAGATGACGGTTCTGTTGCCAATTGGAAGAATTGCTGGCATCGTTGTCCGGGAGCTGGAAACCGCTTATATTATTTCGGTTCTACAGCAGGAAATATTGTGAAGAAGACTGGCTGGCAGTCAGTAACCTTATCAAATGGAAGATTTTATGGCTGGTTTTGGTTTAACGCAAACGGAAATCACTGGTCAGATATTTGGGGAAAGGCGGTTATTTCAGAATAAACGGAACTTTTTGCGACTGGTTTCGTTAATGTAAAAGGAAAGAAATACTTCTTCCAGCCATCAACTCCAACTACCAGAAATGGCCAGCTGGTTAAGAATAAGATGTTTAGCTACCAGAATAAGACCTATTATGCAGATGCCGATGGAGCATTGCTTCGAAACGGCTGGCGCCAGGTGAATGGAAACTGGTATTGCTTCAGAAGCTACAATCTGGTTACCAATGAGTTTGTAAAGCAGGGAAGCAGATACGGTTATGTGGATTCCACCGGTAAATATACAACTGGATGGGTAATCGTAAATGACTCACAGAACCTGGTTCGCTATATTAATCCGGACAAAAGGGCTATGTGACAAACGAATCCAAATGGATCAACGGCAAGAAATATTACTTTGATAAGAATGGATACAGAATCAACGATCTTACCAATATTTACAAAGGACCTTATACCTTTGAGGTTGACCGTGTAAATGGCGTTATGACTGTATATGCGGATTCTGCACGTACCATTCCAGTCAAGACGATCCGTGTTTCCGTAGGTAATCCATGGACACCTACCCCGAAGGGCAAATATACGCTGACTCCTTACAGCAGATGGCAGGCACTTATGGGACCATCCTGGGGACAGTATGGAACTCATGTAAACGGAGCAGGACAGGGTGGTATTTTCGTTCATTCGGTTGCATGCAGCTATGCGAACAGCTATAATCTTCCGGTAAGTGCTTACAATAAACTTGGAAGCCCGGCTTCTCACGGATGTATCCGTACCTGTGTAGGCGATGCCAAGTGGGTATACTATAACAGCAGCGGTTCTACTATTTATATCTTTGACGGTACCTATAATTCCAACGAATCATTCAAGGGACCTCTTGGACGCAAGGCAATTGTACCTGCCAGATGGAAGAACGGCGGATATTACGATCCCACAGATCCGGCTGCATAAGACAAAGACAGTCAGAGACGAGGAATTTTGTCCTTGATAACTCACATAAAACAAGCACAGAAAGGTGTCTTAATTTTATCAGTTTTGATGAATTTAAGGCACCTTTTCATTGTTTTGGAGAATAACGTTGAAATTTGAAAAAAGGAGACTGTATAATAACGAAGTAATACATTTTTAACATATTATATCGACGGCTGTGACAGCGCTGCAGGCGCAAGGCATCTGACTTTTTATATTTAGAAATAAAGAACTAGGAGAAAGTATGAAGAATTGGAAAAAGTGGCTGTCAGCTGGTTTATTGGCAGCTGTATTGGGAGCAGCAGGAATTTCTGCTCCTGCAACAGTCAGTGCAAATGCAGGGTATTTGCCTTACGACAGGATTGACAATCTTGCACCAGAGGAAACAATGGCAAGGGTGAGGGTTTTTCAGGTTCTACAGAAGGAGAAGCAGCCAGAGCCTGGAAGAAAATTGATGGTGTTTGCTACAACGGAAGCGGAAAAAAATAGATGGTGCGATCACGCGTGGAATTGATGTGTCTCAGTGGCAGGAAACGATTGACTGGAAACTTGTGAAGAAAGATGTGGATTTCGCATTTATCCGGCTTTCTTATGGTCTGAATCGTGTGGATTCAAAATTTGATTATAATATGACACAGGCGGAGGCAGCTGGCGTTCCAGTTGGAACTTATGTATACAGCCTGGCGAAATCCAATAAGGAAGCACTGGCAGAGGCGCAGCTGGCAATTCAGAAAATGAAAGGGCATAAGGTTTCTTACCCGGTAGTGTTTGACATGGAGGATGAGAGAACGCTGGGAACCAAAAGCAAAAGGGAAATTTCACAGATTGCCCTTACTTTCTGCGATGAGATCCGTAAGGCTGGGTACACGCCTATGCTTTATATGAATCTGGACTGGTATAATAATTTTGTGGATTGGAGTGTACTGGAAGGGGCTGGAATTGATGTCTGGATTGCTTATTATGGAGATCATGTCCTGGCGCCAAGTACCAGCACATACAAGTATACCATCTGGCAGGGGACGGCTGGCGACGAAGTTTCGGGAATGGCTTCCACCAAGAATCTTATAAGCGGTATTTCAAAAGGGACAATGTGGATGTGAATTTTGGGTTTGTGGATTATACTGCCAAAATTGTACCAAGATGGCAGCCTCAGCAAGGTTATACACCTGCCGCAGAGCCGTCATATCAGGACAAGGTCCCGATGAAAAATGGCTGGGTTACAGAGGACAGCAGGAAATATTATTATGAAAACAACGTAAAAGTCACCGGCTGGAAAAGAATTGACGGTAAATGTTATTATTTTAGCAGAGCTAACGGTGCTATGTACAGGAACAAATTGCGGAAATCAGCTACTTCACTCTTTTTCCTGGATAAAAATGGTGTTCGTGTAAGCAATCAGTTTGTGACCCAAAGCGGAAAGAAATACTATTTTGGTTATAATGGCATGGCGTACACTGGAATGAAAAAGATTGGAAGCAGGTATTATTATTTTAATCCGAAGACATTTGAACTGCGGACCAATTATAAATATATAGACTCCTCAGGCAATATTTATTACTTTGATAAAAATGGTATTCGCGTACAGAATAAATTTTATTCTATAACTGTGGGCAAACAGAAGCTTACCTATTATTTTGACAGAAATGGAAAAGCCTATAAAGGTTGGCATACCATTAAGGGAAAGAAGTATTATTTTTATAATGGAACCGGGGCGAAAGCAGGTGTTCGTGCCCAGAGTATAAAGCTCACCAGCAAAAACAGAATCGTTTCTGTGTTTAATAAAGACGGTGTATGTACGAAGCAGTACAAAGCCTGATCAGACAAAGGCAGCAGGTCAGGGGGATATTTTATCTCTGACTTCACAAAAATAGAAATAAGGAGAAAAGAAAATGGGAAAAATTAAAGTAACAAACTGTGACGATATCGAAGGATTAAAGGTAATTGAACCAACTGTATTTGGTGATTCCAGAGGTTATTTCATGGAAACCTATAATTATAACGATTATAAGGCAGCAGGCATTGATATGGAGTTTGTACAGGACAACCAGTCCAGCTCCCGTTACGGTGTTCTTCGCGGACTTCATTTCCAGATCAGCTATCCCCAGGACAAGCTGGTACGTGTGGTAAACGGAGAAGTATTCGACGTTGCTGTTGACTTAAGAAAAGATTCCAAAAACATACGGCAAGTGGTATGGCGTTCTTCTTTCAGCAGAGAACAAGAAGCAGTTCTACATTCCGGAGGGCTTTGCCCATGGCTTCCTGGTACTTTCCGAGAATGCAGAGTTCACCTACAAGTGCTCTGATTTCTATCATCCAAACGATGAGGGCGGACTGATCTGGAATGACCCGGATATCAACGTACAGTGGCCGATTCCCGAGGGAATGGAACTGACCATCTCTGAGAAGGATCACAAATGGGGAAGTTTAAAGGAACTTCAGAGATAGGAGATCATAAATGCTTAAAACAATTTTTCTCTGCCGGCGGATCTGTACAGAAACCGCCGGCTGGTTATGAAACTGGCGAAAAAATGATTTTAAGACCAGATATGCAGGATCTTATTTTGGAACCATCTGGGCATTTGTTCAGCCGGTTGTAACCATTCTGGTATATTGGTTTGTATTTTCAGTGGGCTTCCGCTCCAACACAGATGAGCTTGGAATCCCATTTGTGCTTTATCTGGTAGCGGGAATTGTCCCCTGGTTTTTCTTTTCAGATGCTCTTTCCGGGGAACCAATGCGCTGATTGAATATAATTACCTGGTAAAAAGGTAGTTTTTAATATTAGCGTGCTGCCGGTCGTAAAAATTATTTCAGCATTGTTTGTGCATGGCTTTTTTTGTTATATTAGCCATTATTCTTTATATGTGCAACGGCAGATTCCCAGATATGTACTATTTACAGATTTTCTATTACAGTGCATGTGCCTTCTTTTCTGGTAACGGGGCTGTGCTATGCAACCAGCGCGATTGTAGTGCTGTTTCGTGACCTGGGACAGATTATCGGAATTATACTTCAGATTGGTGTATGGATCACACCTATTATGTGGGTTGCGGAGAGAGCATGATCGGTGTACAGAGCCGACTGTACAAAATACTTCAGTTGAATCCAATGTTTTATATTGTGTCAGGATACAGAGATGCCTTTATTATAAAAAAGATGGTTCTGGGAAAGACCGAACTGGACCATTTACTTCTGGGTAGTATCCATCATCTGTTTCCTGTTCGGAAACTGGATTTTTTAAACGTCTTCGCATTCATTTTGCAGATGTTTTATAATGCATGGAAATAGAAAGGAACTAATGTGGAAAGTAAAAATGCCATTGAAATAAAGAACCTGTCTAAGATGTACAGGCTTTTATAATAAACCTTCAGACCGTCTGAAGGATTCCCTCGGGCTTTGGGAAAAAGAAACGCTACCGGGAGCATTACGCATTAAGAGATGTAAGCTTTGATGTGCGCGAGGGAGAATGTGTTGGTATTATCGGAACCAATGGCTCCGGTAAGTCTACCATCCTGAAGATTATTACAGGTGTACTTGCGCCCACTGCAGGGGAAGTGTCTGTGCATGGAAGGATTTCAGCTCTGCTGGAATTAGGTGCAGGCTTTAACCCGGAATATTCAGGTCTGGAAAAATGTGTATCTGAATGGTACAATGCTTGGATTTTCCCAGAATGAGATTAATGAGCGCCTGGATGAGATCCTTAGTTTTGCAGATATTGGTGACTTTATCCACCAGCCTGTAAAAACCTATTCAAGCGGTATGTTCGTACGTCTTGCATTTGCAGTGGCCATCAATATTGACCCGGAAATCCTGGTAGTAGACGAAGCTTTGTCTGTAGGAGATGTATTTTTCCAGGCGAAATGCTATCATAAGTTCGAGGAATTTAAGAAACAGGGCAAGACTATCCTGTTTGTAAGTCACGACCTTGGAAGCATTTCCAAATATTGTGACCGCGTTATCCTGCTGAATCAGGGGGAGAAGCTGGATGAAGGCTCCCCTGAAGGCAATGGTAGACATGTATAAGCAGCTTCTGGTACATCAGGATCCGGTGAAACAGGCAGAAGATGAGCATACAGCACCTGTAAATTCTGAGACAAACTGGAGAAGTGGTTTTCAGGTGAATCCCAATACTTTGGAGTATGGAGACAAGCAGGCTGAGATCTGTGATTTTGTAGTTCTGGATTCCAAGGGCCGCCAGAGCAATACCATTGAAAAAGGTTCCCGGTTTAAAATTAAAATGAAGGTTCATTTTAACGAAAGCATTCAGCAGCCAATCATGGCCTTTACCTTCAAAAAATATCCAGGGAACAGAAATTACCGGAACGAATACCATGTACGAAGGCGTAAATGTAGAGAAATCCGCTTCAGGCTGTGAGTGCGTGGTTACTTTTGAACAGGAAATGAATCTGCAGGGGGAGAATACCTTCTTTCCTTTGGATGTACCGGATATCAGAATGGAGATTTTACCGTATTTCACCGTTTATATGACGCTTGCAACATTACTGTGGTTTCTACCAAGAACACCGTTGGTTTTTTATGATATGAATTCCACAGTATCAGTGGAGGAAGAATAGTAGATGCAGGAAAAAATTGGAAAAAGTAACGCTGGACTATGAGTTTTATCCGGGAGAGGACCTGTACAGTGATGGTCCTGTAGAAGAGGAACTCCTGGAAATTGCCCGCAGTTATGGGGAAGAAGAATTAAATCGTGTAATTGCAGAGAAAAACAGCTGGCCGGTACTTTACCATTTTTCCCATATCCGTCAGAATATACTGGAGTGGCTTCCAATCCGGAAAACAGACAAGGTTCTGGAAATTGGCTCTGGATGCGGTCCTATTACAGGAGCTTTGGCAAAGAAAGCCGGAAGCGTAACCTGTATTGATTCTGTCCAAAATGCGCAGCACCATTAATGCTTACCGAAATCGAGAATGTGACAATGTAAAGATCATGGTGGGAAATTTTCAGGATATTGAGGTGAGCCTTACTGAAAAAATATGATTATATCACGCTGATTGGCGTGTTCGAATATTCAGAAGGATATATTGGAACTCATCAGCCTTATGTGGAAATGCTTCGCCGCATATCCAGACATCTGGAAAAAGACGGAAAGCTGGTCATTGCCATAGAAAATCGTCTGGGACTGAAATACTGGGCCGGCTGCACCGAAGATCATGTGGGAAATATTTTGAAGGCATTGAAAATTATCCGGATACGAAAGGGGGGTAAGAACCTTTTCAAGAAAAGAACTGCAGGAACTGATCGATGCTGCAGGCAGCTTTCAGACCACCTTCTATTATCCATATCCGGATTATAAGTTTCCGCTGACCATCTATTCCGATAAACGCCTTCCAAAAAAAAAAAGAACTGAAAGATAATTTCTGTAATTTTGACAGACCCAGGATTCAGCTGTTTAATGAAGAAAGGGTGTATGATTCTTTAGTGGATGCCGGACTTTTCCCGGAGTTTTCCAATTCATTTCTGGTGATTGCGAAAAGAGAGGAAGAATAATGGCAGAGATTATTTACAGCAAATATTCCAATGAGAGAAGCAGACGTTTTGCCATCCGTACAGATATTCTGGAAGAAAACAAAAAGCGCTGGCTGCAGAAAAAAAAGCTCTTTTACCCGGAAGGAAAAAGAGCATATGGACAATCTGGCTTCCTGGAACAGCAGATTAAATGCTGTGTACGAGAAAGTCCCCTTTGTATGCAATAAATGTGAAATCGTGGAAGATGGCGTGAAATTTGAGTATCTGGATGCAGAAAGTCTTTCGAGCATCTGGACAGCATGCTGCAGAGAGGGGAATCCAGGCTGCATTTGATCGGCTTGTGGAGTTTTTGAAGCAGGTGCGGCTTGTATACAGCCAGAAACCATTTGAAGTGACAGCAGAATTTCAGCAGGTATTTGGAAATGTGACATTGCCGTCTCAGCTTATGTGTGCGGAGATTACAAATATTGATATAGTTTGTGATAATGTAATGCTTACAGAACCTATCACGCTGCTGGATTATGAATGGACCTTTGAATTTCCGGTACCCTGTGAATATGTTCTGTATCGGATCATTCACTATTATATTCAGACAAACAGTATCCGGACACCTTTAAATGAAGAGAAGCTTTATCAGGAGCTGGGAATCAGTGAAGCTCTGCAGAGCTCATTTGCTCAGATGGAGAAAGCTTTTCAGGGATATATCACAGGCAGTCATGTTCCCATGCGTGAAATGTATGGAGTGATGACGCCTGGAATGAGTTCATTTTCTGTGGAGACTACAGGACTGCTGCAGGTGTATTTCGGCGATGAAGAGGGCAGGTACTATGAACCGTTTTCCGCGAAGCGTCCAATTATGACACGCCATGCGGACTACACAATTGATCTGCCTCCAGAGTGCCGCAAAATACGAATTGATCCAGGTGACCAGCCCTGTATGGTTCACATAAAGAAACTGGCATTTGACGGACAGACTGCATCTATGGATGAAGCAGAAGTTCCGGACGGTTTTATCCATGGCAGCTGGGCCTTGATATCCAGGCCGGATCCCCACATAAAAGACATTGCCGTACCCCAGGGTGCGAAGCAATTGACCATGCAGCTGGAAATCTATCTGGAAAATCAGGATATGCTGGCGTGCCTGCAGGATCTGCAAAAGGAGAACGCAAGGTTAAATGATCTTGTAGAACAGCGGACCAGGGAACTGGAAGAGAAAAACAAACCCATGCTTCAGATGGTATATGAGAAGGTTATGGAAAAGAAAGGGAAATAACATGAGTCAAAAAGTATTGCTGGTAGAGAAAGAACGCTTTCTTCTGGATGACAGTAAAAAATATATGATTACCGGCATTATTTCGAAAGAAGATCAGATTGAAAGCTTTCTTGATGGAAAACTTCTTCCATCAGAGGTACAGGAACGAATCGTTTTATCTCCCAGGGAACGAACCCTGGATGAGCAGTTTCCAGGGGCAAATGGGCAGATGTATTTCTAACCTTGCCGGAAGATCTGAAGAAGCATAAGGTTATTAAGGTTTATGCTGTAAATGGAAAGCAGAGACGTCTGTGGTATAAGTCCAATGTTCTGGAAATTGCCAGGAAGCAGGGCAGGCCGCAGTTCTTTCTGGATGCCGAGATTTTTGCACCCCAGGAAAATGCAGTAGGTCTTGGAGGCTGGGCAGTAGCCAGAACACCTTTGCAGTACAGAGCCTACGATGAAAATAAAAACCACTGAAAATCAAGGTGAAACGCTGCATCAGAATGGATGTAGCAGAGATGTACCGGGAATGGCCTATTGAGAAGGAATGCGGCTTTTCCATTCGCATCGAGAATGTGACAGGAAAAAAAGTTTACTTTGTGATAAAGGACCAGGAAGGAAACAAGACGGTTTACCAGATCGGAACCACTCCTATCAGTAAATTTGTGGGAAAAACTTGGCACCTACAGCAAAAAAGCTGCTGTATATTACCGTGCCCACGGTGCTGTTCCAATGGCAAAAAATGCATCGAACGCTTAAGGACGCCGAAGCAGAAGGATGGAATGTATGAGACCTGGGTGAAAGAAAATAAAGTTACCCGTCAGGAGTTAAACAGACAGAGAAAGCGGGTTTTAAAGAGAACATCAAATTCAGCATTGTTGTTCCGCTGTATAAGACGGATGAATATTTGCTGAAGTCTCTGGTGGATTCCGTTCTTGCCCAGACCTACAGCAACTGGGAACTGTGTCTTTCCGATGGCAGCGGCCCGGATTCTCCGATCAAAAAATCTTCTGAAAGAATATGAGAAAAAGGATTCCCGAATCCGTGTGGTATATAATGAAAAACAGCTGAGAATTTCAGACAATACCAATGCGGCAATTGGAATCGCAACAGGCAATTATATTACTTTTTTCTGATCATGACGACACTTTGGCAGAAGAGGCGCTCTATCAGATGGCAGCTGAGATTGAGAGCCATCCAGAAGCAGAGTTATTATATTCCGATGAAGACATTATTGATATCAAGGGAAAACGTCTGTATCCTCATTTTAAGCCGGACTTTAATCCGGACTACCTGCATTGTGTTAATTATATCTGTCATCTTGTGGTTGTGAAGAGAACCCTTCTTGATAAGGTTGGCCTTCTGCAGGGAGAATATGATGGTTCCCAGGACTATGATTTCCTGCTGCGCTGTACCGAACATACACAGAATATCCGACATATTCCCAAGCTCCTTTATCACTGGAGAAGCCATGAGGGCACTACCGCAGGGAATCCGGATGACAAGCCATATGCAGTGATTGCCGGTGAGAAGGCTTTGACAGAGCATTATAAGCGTATGGGAATTGATGCAGTCGTAGAATATACAGGAAATCCTGTTGTTTTCCGAAGCTATTTTGCCATAAAGGGAAATCCAAAGGTCTCTATTCTGATTCCCAATAAGGATCACACTGCAGATCTGGAGAAATGCGTGACCTCCATTATGGAAAAAAAGCACATGGAAAAATTTTGAGATTATTGTAATTGAAAATAACAGCGAGGAAGAGGAAACCTTCTGTTATTATGAAGAACTTGAGAAGCGGTATTCAGAAGTAAAGGTGGTTAAATGGGATGGCCCCTTTAATTATTCCGCGATCAATAATTTTGGTGCACAGTATGCAGAGGAGAATTCCTGCTGCTTCTGAACAATGATACGGAAGTCATCACTCCGCAGTGGCTGGAGAATCTTATGGGATACTGCCAGCGGGAGGATGTGGCTATCGTTGGAGCCAAGCTTCTGTATCCGGACAATACGGTACAGCATGCAGGCGTGGTTGTGGGAATTGCAGGTTTTGCAGGACATATTCTTACAGGTTACGACAGAAATGCAATGGGATATTTATGGCGTCTTGGAGTTGCCCAGGATGAAAGTGCGGTAACCGGAGCCTGCCTCATGGTGAAACGGTCTGTTTTTGACCAGCTTCATGGACTGGATGAAAGCTTTTACTGTGGCATTAAATGACATTGATTTCTGTCTGAGAGCCAGAGCACTTGGTAAATTAGTTGTGTTCACTCCCGAGGCATGCCTTTATCATTATGAGTCCAAATCACGCGGTATGGAAAATACCGAGGAAAAACAACAGCGCTTTAAAAAGGAAATCAGCCATTTCCGCGAACGCCATGCAGAGTTCCTGAAAAAAGGAGATCCCTACTACAATCCGAATCTTAGCCTTGTACGTGGGGACTGCACCTTTCGTATGGAATCGAGAAGAAAATCGAAGCGGATTTTGGAAAATAATGAAATAATCATTGAAACCGAAATCCCTGGCAGCAATAAAAAAATCAGCCTGAGCAGATGCACAATAGCATCCTGCTCGGGCTGATTTTTTTGATAGGTTAAGATTTCACGACCTTAACAATTCTCCAGATAAAGAAAATAAGAAGAATAAGGAAAGCTCCGGCAATCACATAATAAGGAATGTAAGTGTGTGCCTCCGAATATTCTCTGGCGGCCTGCATATTCTGTTCACCTTCCTGAACAGATGCAGTGTCCTGTGCCTGTGTCACCTCAAGGACAGCTGATCCCACAGCCGCTCCGTTAAACAGATAAGTGCGGTCGATCTCATCGCCGTTCTGTGTATCTTCTGTAGTCAGGCTGTCTTCTGCAGTGCCGTTGGGGACGACCACATCTCCGCCGGAGATAATACTGAAATCACTGTCTCCAAGAGAAAGCAGCTGGAACTGATCGAATCCGTAATTCAAAATGGAGGCCGCATCCGGTGCGGTCTGTCCGGAAGCACCCTTCAAAACAACGCTGATCAGTGTCATGCCGTCTCGCTGGGCTGCGCACACCAGTGTGCTGCCGGAGGCCTCTGTATAGCCCTCTTTTCCTCCTATGCAGCCCTCATAGAAACCAGTGCTTGCGGTATCGGTCATGGTAAACTTACTGGTCAGATTACGGTCAGCGGCTTTATTAGTAGCCGGGATGGTATAGCTGGTGGCTGCTGCAATAGTGCGGAAGGATTCGCTCTGGATGGCAGCCTGCATGATCAGAGCCATATCATGGGCGGTGATATGCTGGTTCTCATCAGGAAGACCGGTAGGATTGGTAAAGACAGTATTGGTGCAGCCAAGTTCCTGGGCACGGCTGTTCATCATCTGTACAAAATTATCTACAGAACCTCCCACATGCTCTGCAATCTGCAAAGCGATATCATTGGCAGAGGCAACCATGATGGCGTACAGACACTGCTCCACAGTGAAAACCTCATCCACCTGGGAGGAGATGCTGGCACCTCCATCGGTAACTCCGGAAACTCCGGTAGCGGTCATTGTAACCTGATCGGTCAGCTGTGCATCTTCAAGAGCAAGAAGGCAGGTCATGATCTTCACCGTGCTTCCCGGGAAAAAGCACTTCATCTGCATTCTTGGAATAGAGCACCGTATTGGTGGAATTCTCCATCACTACAGCTGCCTCTGAGGAAATATCGGAGGCCTGAGGCCATCCGGAAATAGAATTGGTGGTGATTCCACCGGCTGCATCAGTGGTCTGGGTCTGATCTGCCTCTTCCGCCATAACCGGTACCTGGCCAAGAAGGGAAGCGGAAAGTCCAAGAACCATAAGTGCTGACAGTATCTTTGGCTTTTTCATCATATAATAAACTCCTGTGCGAAAATAAACTTAATAAAATTATAACATATCCTATAGTTTCCCTGTAAAATAAGAAAATATAAGTACTGGTTATGGATACAATCATATCCTAAAAAGCCAGGTTAATTCAACCTTTCTTTTACGCCTTCCTTGCAAATTTGTTTCTTCAATGTTAAAATAGGGGCAATTATAATAGAAAAGGATTTTGGTATGAGTGAAAAAAGCGGATCAGAAGGACGGATCCAGTGGTCCCGTTTCTTCAAAAAATTATCTCCATATATGATCCAGAAGGGACTTTTTATATCTGCGGCATTATGGCCTGAAGGAATTCTGGATCCGGCTCCATGAGCGGTTTGAGACGGAGGAGATTCCATATGGTCCCTGGTATGAGGCGTATGCGCCTGACCAGACGGTCCTTGACAAACAGAGAAAAGAAAAAAGTTTGTTTATGCGCCCCTTATCAGCGTGGTAGTTCCTGCGTATCGGACTCCGCAGCTGTTTTTGAAGCAGATGATAGATTCTCTTATAGCCCAGACCTATGAGAACTGGGAGCTGTGCATTGCCAACGGAAGCCCGGAAGAGGAATCCATGAGAAAAAGACTCTGGAAGAGTACAGCAGTAAAGACAGTCGCATCCGTTGGATGGATCTGAATGAGAATAAGGGAATTGCAGAGAATACAAATGCGGCATTTTCCATGGCGAAGGGAGAGTTTGTGGGGCTTCTGGATCATGATGACCTTCTGGCACCCAATGCATTGTATGAGATCGTGAATGCACTGAATGAGCATGAACAGGCAGATGCAGTGTATACAGACGAGGATAAGGTTACAGCTGAACTGGACGAGCATTTTCAGCCTCACTTAAAGCCTGATTTTAACATCGATCTTCTTCGCTCCAACAATTATATCTGTCACTTTTTTGTTGCGAGACGGCAGCTTGTGGAAGAAGTGGGAGGCTTTCGCCGTGAGTTCGACGGTGCGCAGGATTACGATTTTATTTTCCGCTGTGTGGAAAAAAGCCCGTGAGGTTGTGCATGTGCCGGAGATTTTGTATCACTGGCGTACCCATAAGGCATCTACCGCAGATAATCCTGCAAGCAAGATGTATGCTTTTGAAGCCGGCAGGCGTGCGATTGAGGCCCATCTTGAGCGTACCGGGGTGAAAGGAACAGTCAGCCATACTGCAGACCTTGGTTTTTACCGTGTGAAATACCCTGTACAGGGACATCCGCTTGTTTCCATTATCATTCCCAATAAAGACGAGAAGGAAACTCTGGAGAACTGTCTGGAATCCATTCGGAAAAACACTCTTTACGACAACTACGAAATCATTATTGTGGAGAACAACAGTACCACAGATGAGATTTTTGAATATTATAAGAAGATTTCTGCAGATCCAAGAATCCACCTGATCTGCTGGAAAAAGGAATTCAACTATTCTGCCATCAATAATTTCGGCGTGAAAAAAATGCCAGAGGCGAGTATCTGTTATTCCTGAACAACGATGTGACCGTGATCACAGAGGATTGGCTGGGTGAGATGCTTGGCGTATGCCAGCGAAGAGAAGTAGGAGCTGTAGGCGTGAAGCTTCTTTACCCGGATAATACCATTCAGCATGCTGGCTGTGTGGTTGGAATTGGCGGGATTGCAGGCCATATGTTCGTGGACATGCCTGCAGAGCGCACTGGATACCTTCATAAGGCTTCTATTTTGCAGGACATGAGTGCTGTAACTGCCGCCTGCATGATGATGAAGCGCAGTGTTTTTGACAAGGCCGGCGGATTTACCGAAGCAGCTGGCTGTGGCATTCAACGATGTGGATCTTTGCCTGAAAACGGGAAAAGCAGGCTATCTGGTGGTATATGACCCTTATGTGAAGCTTTACCATATGGAGTCCAAGACCAGGGGGAGCTGAGGATGATGATGCCAAGATTCGCCGTTTTCAGAGAGAAATTGAGTATATGAGAAGCAATTGGATAGGGATTCTGAAGAGTGGAGATCCCTAATTATAACAAGAATCTTTCTCTGACCAAGTGGAATTATTCCCTGAGACCGATTCCGGGTATGTCCGGCAAAAAATGACGAGAAAGACTAAGGAGAAATTATGCAGGAAGTATCAGTCATTATACCAAATTATAATGGCATGGCATATCTGGAGGGAGTGCTCTCCAGCCTGGAGCAGCAGGAATTTCAGAATTTCGAGACGATTCTGGTAGACAATGGATCATCTGATGGCAGCGTGGCCTTTACAATGGGGAATTATCCCTGGGTACACATTATTGAACTGCCTGATAATTTTGGGTTTTCCAGAGCTGTGAATGAGGGAATTTACGCAGCCAGGGCTCCTTTATGTGCTTCTTTTAAATAATGATACAGAAGTGGACCGCTATTTTGTGGGAGAAATGCTGGCTGCCATCAAGCGGCACAGAAGAGCTTTTTCCTGCAGTGCCCGCATGATCTGCTATCATGACAGGGACAAACTGGATGATGCCGGAAATTATTACAGCGCCCTTGGCTGGGCTTTTGCCAGGGGAAAAAGGCAAGGATGTTCACAGTTGCGAGAGTGAGGACAAAATTTTTCACCTCCTGTGCAGGGGCTGCTATATATAGGAAGAAAATATTCGAGAAGATTGGTTATTTTGATGAGGAGCACTTTGCATATCTGGAGGATATCGATGTGGGCTACAGGGCGAGAATCAATGGCTATGAGAACTGGTATGCCCCAAAAGCAATCGTGTATCATATAGGAAGCGGAACAAGCGGCTCCAGATACAATCATTTCAAGACCAGGTATTCTTCCAGAAATAATATTTATCTGATCTACAAAAATATGCCGTTTCTGCAGATCCTTCTGAATCTTCCGTTTCTGATCCTGGGATTTGGAATGAAGATTCTGTTCTTTACCCAAAAAAGGAATGGGAAGGGAATACATTGCCGGGATCAAGAACGGTTTTCAGATCAGTCACAGAGACAAAAAGGTCAAATTCAAATTGAAAAATCTGGAACAGTATATAAAAGATCCAGCTGGAATTATGGGGGAATCTCTTTTTTACAGATTCTTTGCATAAAAATCTGAATGTTTATCAAATTTTTTATAAATGAAGTTTGAAGAATTTGTTGCAATTCTGTTTTATCTATTATAAGATAAGGAAAGTCACAGTCCTGGAGCACTTTTGAAGGAAGTGCATGGGCGGCGGACAGAAGGCAGAGGTGGCAAGCTTGATCAGAGACAATCAGAAGAATTTCAGTCGTCTCCATGTTGTATAGATGCCTGTGTAATTACGCTATCTTATTTCTTTGCCTGGGTACTTCGATTTATCGGCCCGTTTGCGGCAACTGCAGTGCGTGCAAGAAGCTTTGAGCAGTATATGTCTGCTCTGATCTTCATTCTGCCTGCATATATTTTGCTATATCATGCGTTTTCCCTGTATGAGCCTATGCGGATGCAGGGAAGACGCCTTGTGCTGTCAAATATTATCAAGGCCAATTCTCTTGGTATTCTGATCACTACATTTATTTTGTATACCATTGAAGAAGGCGATATTTCCCGTTCTGTACTGTATATGTTTTACGGAATCTGCATTGTGGCAAGCTGGGGGAGCAAGAATGTTCATTTTCTACAGCCTGCGCAAAATGCGAAAGAAAGGACTGAACCAGAAACAGGTAGTGCTGGTTGGGTACAGCCGGGCAGCAGAGGAATATATTGACCGCATCAGGGAGAATCCGCAGTGGGGGTATGTTGTGAGAGGAATTCTGGATGACAATATTCCTGCGGGTACTATGTACAAAGGGCATTAAGGTAATTGGACGAATTGCCAATCTGAATGTGATCCTGCCTGAGAGCAGGCTGGATGAAATAGCAATCACTCTGGGACTGAGTGAATATTACCGCCTGGAAGAAATTGTAGGAATGTGTGAAAAATCCGGTGTACACACCAAGTTTATCCCGGATTATAATAAGATCATTCCGACAAAACCATATACAGAAGACATACTGGGACTTCCGGTCATCAATATCCGGTATGTGCCCCTTAATAATACATTTCAATTCCATGATCAAGAGTGTGATGGATATTTGTGGCTCCATTATCAGGGATCATTGTGGCATCTTCCGGTTATGCTGGTGATGTGTATTTTAATTAAGATCACATCCCCGGGACCGCTGATCTATCGCCAGGAGCGAGTGGGACTTCATAACCAGACTTTCTGGATGTACAAATTCCGTTCCATGGAGATTCAGCCGGAGGCGGAGGAGAAGAAAGCCTGGACTGTGAAAAACGATCCCAGAGTTACAGGAATTGGAAGATTTATGCGCCGGACCAGTATTGATGAGCTTCCCCAGCTGTTTAACATTCTGAAAAGGGAGACATGAGCCTGGTGGGACCAAGACCGGAACGAGACCATTTTTTTGTGGAGAAATTCCGTGAGGAGATTCCAAGATACATGGTGAAGCACCAGGTAAGACCGGGACTGACCGGATGGGCGCAGGTAAATGGCTACAGGGAGATACCTCCATCCGCAAAAAGAATCGAGTATGATTTGTATTACATATGAGAACTGGACCGTTGGTCTGGATATAAAAATATTGTTTATGACAATTTTTAAAGGGATTTATTAATAAGAATGCTTACTGAGAAAGGAAAGAAAAATGGCAAGACCTGGTAAAAAAAAGGAAGACAGCCCTGTTTATTGTTGAGATTCTTTGTCTGCTTCTGTTTATCGGCGGTCTGTATGTATATGGGACAGATCGACAGCAGACTGAATAAGATTGAGACACCGCAGCTGGACGAGAGTAAAATTGTTACGAATGTGACGGCACCGCAGATGACCGGTTATACCACATATGCGCTTTTTGCAATTGACAAGCGTTCCAAGAATGCAGCGCTGGATGCGCAGAACAGTGATACCATTATTGTTTGCAAGTCATCAATAATGATACCAAAGAAGTGAAGCTGGCTTCCATATATCGTGACACCCTTCTGAATATTGGAAATGACACTTATACCAAGGCGAATGCAGCATATGCATACGGCGGCCCGGAGCAGGCGATTTCCATGCTGAATACCATGCTGGATCTGAATATTACAGATTATGTGACGGTAAACTTCAGTGCAATGGCAGAAGCGGTAGATGCTTTAGGCGGACTTGATCTTCCTCTTTCTTATGCAGAAATGGTTTTCATGAATGACTACTGTATTGAAACCTCGGAAGAGACTGGAAAGAGCTACACTCCGGTGGAACTGCCGGATCCAAAGCCTGTTGATGAGGAGGCTGCTCTTGGAGAGTATCATCTGAATGGAGTACAGGTTGTCTCCTACTGCCGAATCCGTTACACATCCAGTATGGATATGGGACGTACCGAGCGCCAGAGACGAGTGATCGGGCCTTATGGTGGATAAGGCGAAGAAGGCTGGAATTACCACTATTTTCAATATTATGGATCAGGTATTCCCGCTGATTACTACATCTATTTCAAGACCGAGCTGCTGAACATGGTTCCGAGCCTGATCGGATACAATATTGCAGATACTACAGGTTTCCCATCGAAATACAAGTTTGCGGATGTTAAGAATGCCAGCATGGTAGTTGCAGATACCCTGGAGGAAAACGTTAAGAACTGCATGCATTCCTGTACGGCGCAGATGAGAGCTATGAGCCGTCCCAGAATATTATTGAAGCCAATGACAAGATCATTGAGCTTGTAGGAGGAGCGGACACATTAGTGGATGAAGCTCCAGCTGTAACCAGTGATGACACTTCGTCTGATGTTGTATGGCAGGGAGATGGAAGCGGAAATTACGATTATAATGATTACAGCAGCGACTATAGCGATGATTACAGTGATGACTATAGCAGCGATTACAGTGATAATGATTATAGTGATGATGGCTTTGAAGACGGAAGCGAATATTAAAAGAAAAGATATCTTGAAGTGACATCATTATAAAGAAAAATTCGGGGACCATCTGAGAAGGAATGGTCCCTTTTTTAAACGCAAGGAGGAAAGCGGCAATGGAAAAAGTAGATGTGATCATTCCTGCATATCGTCCGAGGGAAGAATTTGCCGGTCTTTTGGATGCACTTTGCAGCCAGAGTTATCCCATAGAAAATATCATTGTCATGAATACAGAAGAAAAATTCTGGAATCCCAAATGGGAGGATGCTTTTCCAAAAGTGAAAGTGACCCATCTGAAAAAAGAAGACTTTGACCATGGCGGAACCAGGCGGGCCGCAGCGAAGCTTTCCGATGCAGATATTATGGTATTTATGACTCAGGATGCCGTTCCGGCAGATCAGGATCTGATCCAGAATCTGATCCGCCCGCTGCAGGAGAATCCAAAAGGTAGGTGCTGCCTTTGCAAGACAGCTGGCCAGAGAAGACTGTGCCTATCTGGAAAAATATACCCGTACCTTTAATTATCCGGACAAATCTTCCGTGAAATGGGAGAAGGATACTGCAGCATACGGAATTAAGACCTATTTCTGTTCCAATGTGTGCGCCGCATATAAGAAAAAGATTTACCAGGAAATGGGCGGCTTTATCGAGCATGCGATTTTTAATGAGGACATGATCTATGCCGGAACCATGGCAAAAAAGGATACGGGATTGCCTACGCAGCAGATGCCTGTGTGATCCATTCCCACAATTATTCCTGTCGCCAGCAGTTTCACCGTAATTTTGACCTGGGTGTTTCCCAGGCCGAGCATCCGGAGATTTTCGCAGGTGTTCCCTCAGAAGGGGAGGGAATTCGTCTTGTAAAGAAAAAGTCTTGCCTATCTGGTAAAAAAAAACAGGACATATCTGGCTGATTCCCGGGCTGATCGCGCAGAGCGGATTTAAATATGCAGGATATTTCCTTGGAAAAAGATACCGGAAGCTGCCGGAGAAAATGATCCTTTTCTGTACCATGAACCGTGAATACTGGAAAAACAGGAAGAAAAATAGGGCTTTTGACGCTGTCACCTTTTCTTAAAGAATCTATCACATTTTCAACACAATTGATTGCTAAACTTGTACCATAAAATAAAAGAAATTGTTAGGATTTAACATAGAAGGGAGCAAAACATGAGTGATGAATGGAATTGGGGACAGGATCCGAAGAAGACGGATGATACGCCCCGGCAGTCAGATTCAGATGTGTCCGCGCAGGCTGCATCTGATCAGCAGACAGCCCCCCGAAGAAGATCTGAATGAGAATGTAACGTATCATTATAAATACACGCGAAGCAGAGAAGCTGGCGGCAATGCTGCAGACTCAGATAATGGCAATTATTATGCCTCCCATAATTATGGGGGGGAATGAATCTGGCAGCAGTGCCGGAAGCACTTCCGGTGAACAAGGTGCAGAACCTAAATATGCACATTACCAGGTAGACGAACAGGAAAAAGAAGCCGGAAGAAGAGAAGACCAAACATCGGAAGCATCATGAAAAGAGAGAATCTTCTTCCTTTGGAAAAAAAGCAGGAAACACCATTACCCTGGCTGTAATCTTTGGCCTGGTGGCAGGCCTTGTTTTTCAGGCGGTGAATGCGGTATCTGATCAGTATTTTAAGAAAGATACCACCACATCTGTAGGCACTGCAGAGACGCTTACCTCCTCTGTTTCCGATGAGACCAGCCAGAGCAGCAGCGATACTGTAAGCGCAGACGCAGTTGCAAATGAGAAAGGACCTGTGGCTGGAGTTGCACAGGCTGCCATGCCCTCTGTTGTGGCAATCACCTCCGTCAGCATGCAGGAGATCCGCAGCTTTTTCGGTTATGGAATGGAGTATCCGAGCACAGGAAGCGGTTCCGGTATTATTGTAGGAGAGAATGACAGTGAGCTTCTGATTGCTACTAACAATCATGTGGTAGAGGGAGCAACTACTTTAAGCGTATGCTTCATTGGCGATGATGTGGTGAATGCAGAGCAGGAAACTGAGAATTATGTGACCAGCAATGGAGATTTGAATATTGATGGAGCGGTTTCCGCAAAGATCAAAGGTACAGATGAGGATACAGACCTGGCAGTCATTGCAGTGGAGAAAAGTGATATCCCGGAAGAGACCATGAATCAGATTAAGATTGCGCAGCTTGGCAATTCAGATGACCTGGTTGTTGGTGAGCAGGTAGTAGCTATTGGAAATGCCCTTGGATATGGTCAGACTGTAACCTCCGGATGGGTAAGTGCTTTGGAGCGAACTGTTCAGTCTGATTCCAATACTTATGAAGACCTGATCCAGACAGATGCGGCGATCAATCCTGGCAACAGCGGCGGTGCACTCCTGAATATGAAGGGTGAGCTGATCGGTATCAACTGTGCCAAAATTGCATCCAGCAGTGTGGAAGGTACCGGATATGCAATCCCGATTTCCAAGGCACAGCCGATTCTGGAAGAGTTGATGAACCGCAAAACAAGAGATAAGGTTTCGGATGAATCACAGGCAGGATACCTGGGCGTGAAGTTTGCTGATCTTTCCAGAGAGGCAATCCAGATGTATAATATGCCGGCAGGTGCTTTTTGTCATGGACGTTGTTTCCGGCGGCGCAGCAGACAATGCGGGAATCCAGAAGAGTGATATTATTACCAAGCTGGACGGACAGAAGGTTTCCAGCAAAGCGGATATCAACGACAAGCTCCAGTACTATACAGCAGGAGAAGAAATAGAGGTGGGCGTGGCACGCCTGAGCGACGGAGAATATGTGGAATCCACGATTACAGTCACGCTAGGTGCCAGACCGGATAGTAATCAGTAAATTTCAGGGGAGCGAAATGCTCCCCCTTTGTTTATAAAAAGTTAATTTCTAAATCTGACAAAAATATGCTACAATAAAAGGACAGAATAAGAAACAGGAAAGGAAAAAATTATGACAGATCATTTTGACGATGAAAGAGACGAGATCATCGATGGAGATATAACAGAGAACAACGACAGCAATCAGCAGGATGACAGCGAATATGAGAAATTCTGCTTTCTCTGTCATCGACCGGAGAGCCAGGCTGGCAAGATGATCGAACTGCCTAATAATATACATATCTGCAACGATTGTATGCAGAAGAGCTTTGACACTATGACCCAGCAGATGAATAATGGACTGAACCTGAATGATCTTCTGAACATGCCGAATGTAAGCATGATCAATCTGGGAAGCCTTCAGGATGCCATTCCCCATCCGAAGAAAATAAAAAGAAAAAAAAGGAGGCTGCCAAGCCAGCCATTGACCTTAAGAAGATTCCGGCACCTCACAAGATCAAGGCAAGCCTTGATGAATATGTAATCGGACAGGAGCGTGCCAAGAAGGTAATGTCTGTTGCTGTTTATAATCATTATAAACGTGTTGCTACCGGAACGATGGATGACATTAAGATTGAGAAGTCCAATATGCTGATGATCGGACCTACCGGTTCCGGTAAAACCTATCTGGTGAAAACTCTCGCCAGACTTCTGGATGTGCCGCTTGCTATTGCAGATGCCACTTCTCTTACAGAGGCCGGCTATATCGGTGACGATATTGAGAGCGTATTGTCCAAGCTTCTGGCAGCTGCAGACAATGATGTAGAGAAAGCGGAACACGGCATTATCTTTATTGATGAGATCGATAAGCTTGCCAAGAAGAAAAAATACCAATCAGCGAGATGTAAGTGGTGAGGCTGTACAGCAGGGACTTTTGAAGCTTCTTGAGGGAAGTGAGGTGGAAGTTCCTGTAGGTGCAAACAGCAAGAATGCCATGGTTCCGCTGGAGACTGTGAATACGAAGAATATTCTGTTTATCTGTGGAGGAGCATTCCCGGATCTTGAGAATATTATCAAAGAAAGACTGAATAAACAGGCGTCTATCGGATTTTATGCAGATCTTAAGGATAAATATGACAACGATCCTCATATTCTGGAGAAGGTAACTGTAGATGATATTCGTGCGTTTGGCATGATTCCTGAGTTTATCGGACGTCTTCCGATTATCTATACGCTGAACGGACTGAATGAGGATATGCTGGTACAGATTCTTAAGGAGCCTAAGAATGCGATTCTGAAGCAGTACCAGAAGCTTCTTGCATTAGATGAGGTGAAGCTGGATTATGAGGAAGAAGCCCTTCATGCTATTGCAGCTAAAGCAATGGAAAAGAATACAGGAGCCAGGGCACTTCGTGCGATACTGGAAGAATATATGCTGGATATCATGTATGAAATTCCAAAGGATGACAGCATTGGCCAGGTAATCATCACAAAAGAATATATTGAAGGTACCGGAGGACCGAGAATCCTGCTTCGAGGTCAGGAAATCCCGCTTCTCTCAGTACAGTAAATCCGCAGCTGCTTTTGGCTGCCTGCACAGGTAACATGTGGTCAACACTTTTTATATAAATAAAGGAGATGGCAAAATGGCACGCGATTTTTTTGATGAATTAAGTGACACGATAACAAGAACAACGAAGGATTTTAGTAAAAAAAGCAAGTCAGATCTATGAGACACAGAAGATCAAAAGTAAAATTGCCAGTGAAGAGCAGATGGTGCAGAAGCTGAAGGCTGATATTGGAAACGTAATCTTTGAGAAATACAAGGATGGTACAGAGGTAGAAGATGGACTGAAGGGATTCTGTGAAGAAATCCAGCAGCATTTGCAGATTATTGCAGGATATAAGGATGCGGCAGCTGATTTAAAGGGGCAGAAAATCTGTCCTGCATGTGGCAAGTCTATTGACAGAAGTGCAGCATTTTGTCCCCTTTGTGGTTCTCCATGTCCGAACCCTGAGCCTGAAGCAACAGAGGGAGAGGTTGTAGATTCCAAGACAGAGGAGCCGGTAGAAGCGGAGGAAGGGATGCCAGAAGAAGCATCAGATGAACACATAGAGACAGTAGAAGAGAGCGAGACAGAACCTGAAAATGCTTCTGCCAAAGAAGAAGCAGAAGCTTCTGAGACCTGCGATAAGAAAATGGAAGATGTCGAGGAGAAGTGAGTATGCTTTCACTGAGTATTGCAGGAGGAATTTTTCTGCTGGATCACAAAATTAAGGAGCATGTAGACAGTACCAGGCTTCAGGGAAGCCGCGAGGAAGTACTTGAGGCAGAGTGATCCTTCGAAAATTGTCACAACAAGAACATGGTGTTTGGAAAAATAAAGCTTGATGAGGAAAGCTGTCGTGAGCTTTCCTTAGCAGGTCTTGGCTGTGTGCTGGGGGAATACTGGCATGAGCTTATTCATGGCCGCAGGCTTGGAAGAATGGGACTTGCCATGGTTCTTGGAGGCGGTATGTCGAATTACATGGACCGCAGAAATAAGGGCTATGTTACAGATTATATCAGCTTTAATGTAAAGAACAAGGATATGCGCAGGATGGTATTTAACCTTTCGGATTTTTGCATCGCCGCCGGTACTGTGCTGTGGGCGGTATCCAGCCTGCTTCCTGACAAAAAAAGAAAAAGAGAAAACATATAAACATAAAGAGACATCTCCTTTGAAAGAAGATGTCTCTTTGTGTTTTGCAGGACGCGAGCCTTGATGCTGTTTCTGCTGCTCTAAGTCTCACGTTTTCCTGGAGAGCCGGGATGCAGGGTAAGGACGCTTTACATCAGTACGTCCAAGCAGATAATCCACACTTACCTTGTAGAAGTCAGCAATCCGGCATAATTGTTCAAGAGGAACGCTCCGTTCCCCTCTTTCATATCGCGAGTAAGTGCGCTGATTTACATTCAGATAGTGTGCCATATATGTCTGCGTCAGATCATGATCCTCCCGAAGCTCTCTGATTCTTTTGTACGTCATATTTCATTTCTCTGGTGTAAAAATATAGACCTGGCCGTCTGTATATGGCCATCTTTCTTATTATAAATTGCAGTTTCATTTGACACCTTAAAAAAAGACCAGAATGGACTAACAATATAAATTCAAAATTTTTTAAATTTTTTGAAAATTAGTGTTGACATTCAAGTGAATATGTTGTATTATAATCAAGCAGTCGCGAGAAAGCGATTGAAACATAAGAAATGCAGGAGTGGCGGAATTGGCAGACGCGCAGGCTTCAGGTGCCTGTGGTCGCAAGATCGTGTGGGTTCAAGTCCCATCTCCTGCATTATTTTTTTTTTCTTTTGTTACGAATACCAGAGATATCTGAGATCCAGTAGCTTTTTCTGTTGTGCAATTTTTTTTTGCACAACAGAATTTTTTTTGCCTGTATTTTATTGAAAAAAAGCATTTTGCTATTACAATCTTGAAGATTTAGGATAAAATACGACATAAGAAAGGGAGATTGTATGAAAGCATTTCTGATATTAGAAGATGGCCATGTATTTACAGGAACTAGCATTGGTTCTGCAAGGGAAGTCATCAGTGAAATTGTCTTTAACACTTCCATGACCGGTTATCTGGAAGTAATGACAGATCCTTCTTACGCAGGACAGGCAGTATGTATGACTTATCCCCTCATTGGGAATTACGGAATTTGTTATGATGACCAGGAATCAAGGAAAGCCGTGGATTGACGGATTTATTGTACGCGAATTATCACGAGTCCCCAGTAACTTCAGAAGCGTGGACACCATTCAGCATTTCTTAACAAACATGATATTCCAGGTATTGCCGGAATTGACACCGAGCACTTACCAAGATCCTCCGTGAAAAGGTACCATGAACGGTATGATCACAGTGGATGAAAACTATGACTTAGACGCAATTCTCCCCAAGTTAAAAGCATATACAACTGGTAAAGTAGTAGAAAAGGTAACCTGCCGATGAAAAAAATTCTTCCGGGAGACGGCCCGAAGGTTGCACTTATGGACTTTGGCGCAAAGCGCAATATTGCCACGTTCCCTGAATAAGCGCGGATGTCAGGTAACCATTTACCCGGCACTGACCCCGGCAGAAGAGATCCTTGCAGATCATCCGGACGGAATCATGCTCAGCAATGGCCCTGGAGATCCAAAGGAATGTACTTCCATTATTAAAGAAGTAAAGAAAAGCTTTACGATTCTGATATTCCGATCTTTGCGATTTGTCTTGGACATCAGCTTATGGCACTTGCAACAGGGGGAGATACTTATAAGATGAAATACGGTCACCGCGGCGGAAATCACCCGGTGAAGGATCTTGCGACCGGCCGTGTCTATATTTCTTCCCAGAACCATGGCTATGTAGTAGATGCTGAGGGACTTGAAGAGAAAAACATTGCAAAACCTGCATTCGTTAACGTCAATGACGGCACAAACGAAGGTATGGCATACGAAGGAAAAAATATTTTTACCGTGCAGTTTCATCCGGAAGCGTGTCCGGGACCGCAAGATTCCAGTTACCTGTTTGACAGATTTATGGAAATGATGGGAGGAACAGATCATGCCGAGAAATAAAGATATACATAAAGTTCTTGTAATTGGATCCGGTCCGATTATCATCGGCCAGGCAGCAGAGTTCGATTATGCAGGAACACAGGCCTGCCGTTCTTTAAAAAGAAGAAGGCTTGAGGTTGTTCTTCTGAACTCCAACCCGGCAACCATTATGACAGATAAAGACATTGCTGACCGTGTTTATATTGAACCTCTTACTGTAGAGGTTGTAGAGCAGCTGATCCTGAAGGAGAAACCGGACAGTGTACTTCCTACTCTTGGTGGCCAGGCAGGCTGAATCTTGCCATGGAGCTGGATGAAAAGGGTTTCCTGAAGGAGCATAATGTAAGACTGATCGGAACTACAGCCCAGACTATTAAAAGGCTGAGGATCGTCAGGAATTTAAAGATACTATGGAAAAATCGGCGAGCCGGTTGCAGCTTCCAAAGGTTGTTACCACGGTGGAGGATGGTCTTGCATTTACAAACACCATTGGTTATCCGGTAGTTCTCCGTCCTGCTTACACCACTCGGTGGAAGCGGCGGCGGTATCGCCCATAATGAATATGAGCTCCGTGAAATCCTGGAAAATGGTCTCCGCCTTTCCCGTGTAGGTGAAGTACTGGTAGAGCGCTGCATCGCAGGATGGAAAGAGATTGAATATGAAGTAATGCGTGACAGTGCAGGAAACTGCATCACAGTCTGCAACATGGAGAACATTGACCCGGTTGGTGTCCATACAGGTGACTCCATCGTAGTTGCTCCGTCCCAGACTCTTGGAGACAAAGAATACCAGATGCTCCGTACCTCAGCTCTGAACATCATCACAGAGCTTGGAATCACAGGTGGATGTAACGTACAGTACGCACTGAAGCCAGACAGCTTCGAATACTGTGTTATCGAGGTTAACCCTCGTGTAAGCCGTTCCTCTGCACTTGCAAGTAAGGCAACTGGTTACCCGATCGCAAAGGTTGCAGCAAAGATTGCCCTGGGTTACACACTGGATGAGATCCGAATGCGATCACAGGAAAACATATGCAAGCTTCGAGCCAATGCTTGACTACTGTGTAGTGAAGATTCCGAGACTTCCGTTTGATAAATTTATTACTGCGAAGAGAACCCTTACTACTCAGATGAAGGCAACAGGTGAGGTTATGAGCATCTGCCATAACTTCGAAGGTGCCCTGATGAAAGCGATCCGTTCTCTTGAACAGCACGTAGACAGCCTTATGTCCTATGATTTCACCAGCTTACAGACGAGAAGAACTTGCAGAGCTGGAAATCGTAGATGACCGCAGAATCTGGAAAATCGCAGAAGCAATCCGCCGCGGTCAGCCGCAGAAGATGCATTCACAGAATTACAAAGATCGATCACTGGTTTATCGACAAGATCGCAATCCTTGTAGAGATGGAAAAGAAATTGAAGAACAGAAGAATTAACAAAGAGACTTCTTAAAAGAAGCAAAACGGATTGAATTCTCGGATAACGTGATCGCACGTCTGACTGGTAAGACCGAGCGTGAGATCCATGACCTGCGTCATGACAATGGCATTACAGGCTTCTTACAAGATGGTTGATACCTGTGCTGCTGAGTTTGCAGCAGAGACACCATATTACTACATCTGTATTCGGAAGTCACAGAGAATGAAGTTGTTGAGACTTCCGGCAAGAAGAAAGATACTGGTACTTGGTTCCGGCCCGATCCGTATCGGACAGGGTATTGAATTCGATTTCTGCTCCGTACACTGTACCTGGGCTTTTGCAAAAGAAGGCTATGAGACGATTATCATCAACAACAACCCTGAAACAGTAAGTACAGACTTCGATATTGCTGACAAGCTGTATTTCGAGCCATTAACAGCAGAGGATGTTGAAAACATTGTAAACATTGAAAAGCCTGACGGTGCAGTTGTACAGTTCGGTGGTCAGACAGCAATCAAGTTCACAGAATCACTGATGAAGATGGGCGTTCCGATCCTCGGAACATCTGCTGAAAATGTAGATGCAGCCGAAGACCGTGAGCTCTTTGATGAGATTCTTGAGCAATGCGAGATCCCAAGACCGAAGGTGGAACTGTATTTACAGCAGAAGAGGCGAAAAAAGGCTGCCAACGAGCTTGGATATCCGGTACTTGTCCGCCCGTCCTACGTACTTGGAGGTCAGGGCATGAGAATCGCTGTCAAGCGATGAGGACGTAGAAGAGTATATTGGTGTGATTAACCAGATTGCACAGGAGCACCCGATCCTTGTTGATAAATACCTGATGGGTAAGGAAATCGAAGTCGATGCTGTATGCGATGGTGAGGATATCCTGATCCCTGGAATCATGGAACACATCGAGCGTGCCGGAATCCATTCCGGTGACAGTATCTCCGTATACCCGGCTAAGACCATCAGCGAGAAAGCAAAAAGAGACAATTGCAGAATACACCAGGCGTCTTGCAAGAGCACTGCATGTTATCGGTATGATCAACATCCAGTTTATCGTTCTTGGAGATGACGTATATGTCATTGAGGTTAACCCCCGCTCTTCCCGTACCGTACCTTATATCAGTAAGGTTACCGGAATCCCGATCGTGCCGCTGGCTACCAAGGTCATTCTCGGATACAAACTGAAAGATATGGGATACGAACCTGGGCTTCAGCCGGAGGCAAAACATATCGCAATCAAGATGCCCGTGTTCTCCTTCGAGAAGATTAGTGGTGCCGAGATCAGCTTAGGACCTGAGATGAAATCCACAGGTGAGTGCCTTGGTATTGCTAAGACATTCAATGAAGCGCTTTATAAAGCATTCCTTGGTGCATTTGAGGCACTTGGATACCGTATCTACGCTAACAAGAGGAACTGCAAATACTTTGAAAGAGCACGGCGTTAAGGTAATCCGCACCAACAAGCTGGAGCAGCCTGCACCGAACCTGATGGACCTTATCCTTGGTCATAAGATTGATGTGGTTATCGACATCCCATCCCAGGGTGTTGAGCATCAGAAAGATGGATTTCGTCATCCGTCGTAATGCCATCGAGACTGGTGTAAATGTTCTTACCAGCCTTGATACAGCAGAAGCTCTGGTAACCAGTCTTGAGAACACAGATGCCAAGAAGTTGAGCCTGATCGATATCGCGACTATTGCCAGAAGATAAGCAGCTGTTAAACAAAAGCTAAATTTTGCGAAAAAGCAAAATACAAGTTTACGAAAGTCATTTGATGTAATATACTAAAGAGGACGGAGAAATTTAAGTCTCCGTCCTCATTTTGTTCAAGATAAGAAAGGGGTAGAAATGGATATTATCGAACTTTTAAAGGTAATTCTCCTTGGTATTGTGGAAGGAATTACAGAGTGGCTTCCCCATCAGCAGTACCGGGCCATATGATCCTGGTGGATGAGTTTATTCATCTGAATGTTTCTCAGGATTTTATGGATGTATTTCTGGTTGTGATCCAGCTGGGAGCAATTCTTGCAGTTGTTGTTTTGTACTGGAATAAGCTGTGGCCGTTTTACATAAAGAAGCTTCCCAGAAGAACTCAGATGGCCATCGCTAAGAAGCCGAAATGGGCGCAGGTAATTCTGAATTTTGTTGAGCGCTACTGTGATAAGGACAAATGGATCCTGTGGTTTAAGATCGTGGTAGCATGTCTGCCGACTATCATTATTGCGCTTCCGTTTAATGATTTTATTGAGGCGCATTTCAACAACTATGTTGTAGTAGCCATCGCGTTAATTGTCTACGGTGTTCTGTTTATCATTGTGGAAAACTACAACAAAGGCAGAGAGCCGCAGTGCACAAATCTGGAAAATTTGTCCTTTAAGACTGCCTTTCTGATTGGCTGCTTCCAGGTTCTTTCTGTTGTTCCGGGAACTTCCAGATCCGGTTCTACGATCATCGGAGGAATCCTGGTAGGAACTTCCCGTACAGTTGCCGCTGAGTTTACTTTCTTCCTTGGCATTCCGGTTATGTTCGGAGCCAGCCTTCTGAAGATGCTGAAATTCGGCTTTGGATTTACAGGAACAGAGGTATTGATTCTGGTAATCGGTATGGTGGTTTCATTTGTGGTATCTATCCTGGCGATCAAATTCCTGATGGGATATATCAAGAAACATGATTTCAAGGCATTTGGATGGTACAGAATCGTACTTGGTGCGCTGGTTCTGGTTTATTTCATCGGCAAGACCTTACTTGCATAAAATTATATATAAGAAATTTCGGCGTCAGCCTGCAGGGGAAACTTTGCGGGCTGGTGCTTTTTCTATGAAGTTTTTTGACAGATTAGGGTGTTTCCTTACATAAGGGAATCGGTTATAATAGGAATTAAGAATTTAGTAAAAACGAGGTGTACTATGGGAAAATATATAATGGCATTGGACCAGGGAACTACCAGTTCCAGATGTATTTTATTTGATAAGAAGGGCAATATGTGCAGTGTTGCCCAGAAGGAATACAAACAGTATTATCCGAAGCCTGGCTGGGTGGAGCATGACCCAAAGGAAATCTGGTCCTCTCAGATTTCCGTGGCTACTGAGGCCATGAGCAAGATCGGCGTGGATGCAGAGGACATCCATGCCATCGGAATCACCAACCAGCGTGAGACAACCATTGTATGGGACAAAAAAAGACAGGAGAGCCTGTCTATCCGGCAATTGTGTGGCAGTGCCGCAGAACAGCCGATATGATTGAGAAGATGGAAAAAGATGGTATGTCAGAGCTGGTGCGAAAGAAGACCGGACTGATTCCGACGCTTATTTTTCCGGAACCAAGCTGAAATGGATCCTGGATCATGTGGAGGGAGCAAGAGAACGTGCCCAAAATGGAGAACTGCTTTTTGGAACTGTGGACACCTGGCTGATCTGGAAGCTGACAAAGGGAAAAGTGCATGTGACTGATTACACCAATGCTTCCAGAACCATGCTTTTTTGATATTCACCAGAGAAAAATGGGACAAAGAGATTCTGGAGTATCTGAATATTCCCGAATGCATGCTGCCGGAGGTAAAGCCGAGCAGCTGCATTTACGGCTATACCAACGAGAATCTGATCGGCGGCAGAATTCCCATCGCAGGCGCAGCAGGAGATCAGCAGGCCGCACTCTTTGGCCAGTGCTGCTTTGAACAGGGAGAGGTGAAAAATACATATGGAACCGGATGTTTCATGCTTATGCACACCGGAGATACAGCCGTAGAATCAAAGAACGGACTTCTTACCACCATTGCTGTAAAAGCCGACGGAACGCCCGGTTACGCTCTTGAGGGAAGCGTTTTTGTGGCTGGTGCGGCAATCCAGTGGCTGCGCGATGAGGTTGGAATCCTGGAAAGCTCCCCGGATTCCGAGAAATACTGTCTGTCTGTGTCAGACACAAACGGCGTCTATGTAGTGCCTGCTTTTACCGGACTTGGCGCGCCCTATTGGGATCAGTACGCAAGAGGAGCCATTCTGGGCCTTACCAGGGGCGCAGGAAAAGCCCATCTTGTGCGGGCTACTGTAGAGTCCCTTGCCTACCAGGTGCATGACGTGCTGGAAGCCATGGAAAAGGATTCCGGCCTTGATCTTAGCGCCCTCCGCGTAGACGGCGGCGCCAGCGCCAACAACTTCCTCATGCAGTTCCAGGCCGACCTCTTGGACACCCAGGTAGTCCGCCCAAGCTGCATCGAAACTACCGCCCTTGGCGCATCCTATCTTGCCGGCCTTTCCACCGGCTTCTGGAAAGACGCATCCGAAGTAAAACAAAACTGGCAGATCGGCCAGAAATTTGCCCCTCACATGACCGCCGAAGAACGCAGCAAGAAGCTGAAAGGCTGGAAGAAAGCTGTGAGATGCACCTTTGAGTGGGCGAAGGAAGATGAGACGAATATGTAAGCATCTTAGAAACACTCACTCTTCGTGCAAGCGAGAAGAGGATGAGAAGATAGAAGATAACAGAAGATTGCGCTGCTATACTGCAGGCATATCTGCAGTCCTAAACAAAAATGGCGGATCCATTTAATGGAATCCGCCAAAATAATTTTGTAAAGTGTCCAATATTAGAAATTATGAGACACCTGTTTTCTTTTTGTGTATTTCGATTTTTGGCCGCCAAACGAAAGGCTTTTTTCCATTGCTGGGGTAAGGGCAGGAGAATCTTCATCAAAAACAATATCCTTTTTGGCAGCAGCTTCTATTTGTTGAATTTGTTCTTTGGTTGGTTGCTGATTTCTATTCAAAGTAACTGTCTTGATCAAAGTAAATACTCCTTTTCTTGAAAGACAGGCCACAGAGCAGCAGTGCTCCATGGCCAAAATAGTTTTCTTTTTATTATACATGTTAAACCCAACTTTAAGTCAAGAAAAATTTCCGGTGCTCCTGTTAAATGTAAAAAGTAACTTCCTGATTATAAGACTTAATTCGCCTTCTTATACTTAATATAATTCACTACCATCATAGCCAGCTTAAATGTCAACGCATCCTCAAAGGTCCGGATATCCAATCCAAATTTCTTCTGTAGCTTTTTCAAAACGGTACACCAGCGTGTTACGATGCACATAAAGCTGGCGGGAGGTTTCAGAAAGGTTCAGGTTGTTTTCAAAGAAGGTGCGGATGGTGGTAAGAGTCTCATCATCAATGGAATCCAGAGTCTCTTCCTTGAAAAACTCATCGATAAACATCTCGCAGATCTCTACCGGCAGCTGGTAAATCAGTCGTCCGATTCCCAGGCGGTTGTATCCGAAAACATTCTTGCCCGTGTAAAAATCTTGCCCACTTCCAGCGCAGTGCGGGCCTCCTTATAGGCATCCGGAAGCTGCTTCAGGTCATCCGCAATATTGCTGTAAGAAACCCAGGCGGAGGTCATAGCCTCTGTGTTCAGCATATCCACCAGCATATGAGCAATGTCGTCCAGATCAGAATAATCTTCAGAAGGCTGCAGCTCCCGAAGGACAATAATTCCGGAGTCGTCAATAGCTGTGATAAAGTCACGGGTCTTGGCAGCAAAAATATTGCGGATGGTAGCTAGGGCATTTTCGTCCTTGCTCTGTTTGGTCTCTACAAGGAAAACGGCACGTCTCACAGTTGTAGCAATGTGAAGCTTTTTCGCACGGTTAAAAGCGTCTACCTCAGAATAGGAGCCAAGGAGAAGATTCTGCATAAATACGTTTTTGTCGCTCTTTTCCATGTAAGCGGTAAGCAGGCTCTCAATCTGGCAGACAGCCAGTTCCCCGATAGTGGAAGCTGCCTCCCGCATTTCCCCACGATCAGAATATACTGAAGCTGGTGGTTTTCCATAACCTTGTAAAGGCGGCAGTTCATATTGGAAATACACAAAGCTTCCTCATCCTTAAATTCGTCCAGTTTCTCGGTGGAAGGCAGGGCTCTGTCGCAGGTGCTGATATAAATCGTGTTGTCTAAATGAACAAGGCAGAAGTCCAGATGACTGATGTTCTTCCAGTCTTCCAGACATTTCTGGAGAATCTGAAGTAATTTCATAAGGTTGTCTCCTTTGTGAAAAAAATAATAAAAAATCCGTCCTAGATACTCACAGTATAACACAAAAAAAGCCCCAGGGGAAAACCCCTGAGGCCCAATTTCATTCTTCTAAAAATTAGTTGCAGATTGTAAGTTCTGTTTCTTTATCAAAGAAATGAGATTTTTCCATATCGAATGCGAATTTGATCGGATCACCGGTCTTAGCTGTTGTACGAGGATCAACTCGTGCTGTAACCTGAGTTCCGTTTACGTCGAAGTATAAGAATACTTCAGCTCCGAGAAGCTCGTAAACTTTAACGGTAGATGTCATCGGTGCGCTTGGAGAAGCTTCGATGAACATCTGGGAATCATGGATATCTTCCGGACGGATACCAAGAACAACTGTCTTTCCAACATAGCCGCCATCTTTCAGAACTTTCGCTTTTGCAGCCGGGATAACAACGTCATACTCACCAACCTTTAGCAACAAGGTCGCCGCCTTTTTTCTGCGATCTGAGCATCCAGGAAGTTCATCTGAGGAGATCCCATGAATCCTGCTACGAACAGGTTGCAAGAGGCTTCTCATACAGGTGCTGAGGAGTATCTACCTGCTGGATAACGCCGTCTTTCATAACTACGATTCTGGTACCAAGAGTCATAGCCTCTGTCTGGTCATGTGTTACATAGATGATAGTAGTACCCAGTCTCTGGTGCAGCTTGGAGATCTCAATACGCATCTGTACACGCAGCTTAGCATCCAGGTTGGACAGAGGCTCATCCATCAGGAATACCTTAGGGTTACGAACGATTGCACGTCCCATAGCAACACGCTGTCTCTGACCACCGGACAGAGCCTTGGGCTTACGATCAAGAAGTTTCTCAAGGTCAAGGATTCTTGCAGCTTCTCTAACTGCTTTGTCAATCTGGTCTTTCGGAACTTTACGAAGTTTCAGACCAAATGCCATGTTATCATATACAGACATATGAGGATACAGAGCGTAGTTCTGGAATACCATTGCGATATCTCTGTCCTTAGGCTCAACATCGTTAACGACTCTGTCACCGATCTTAAGTGTACCACCGCTGATCTCCTCAAGACCTGCGATCATACGAAGTGTTGTAGATTTACCACATCCGGAAGGTCCTACGAAAATGATGAATTCTTTATCTTCAATCTCAAGGTTAAAATCCTTAACGGCCTCGAAACCATTTGGGTAAGTTTTGTTAATGTGCTGTAAAGATAAGCTTATGAACATTCCCTGCAGTGATTTTGCCTGAAAAGATGGATAAACCAGTCACATTTGCACAAAAACAGGTAGTAGATGTTCAGACCGCAGCCGTGCAGGGTCTCATAATTGCCCTGGCCTTTGGAGAAAATCACGTCTGCGCTTTGCAAAAAGCTCCTGCGCATGGGCGCTGATTCCATGGAGCCAGGTGCCGCCTACATCGCTGCCGTTTCCCAGTACCGGGACAAGATCCGTGAGTCCGCAAAACTCTGCATCTTCCATGGTGGCGTCGTTTCCAGCCGGCAGACCGCGTACCAGTGCCGTGATCCGCACATTGGGAAACGTTTTCTTCAGAACCGAAATGGCAAGCTTATCCAGGACGATTTCGCCGCAGTTATCGGTAATATATACAACATTGGCAGCTTTTTTCATATCCTGGCAAAAGTTTTTGTACTCCTGTTCATCCAGAGTATCTTTGTTTTCGCTTTTGATAAGGGCAAGGGCAGTCTCTTGGCTGACCTCCGGAAGTGCTGCGAAAATCGATGTAGTTGCCCGGTGCGGGCATAGATCAGGGCAGTTTTCAGCGGATCCGCAGAATAGCGGATGGTGGAGCGAAGTTCCTCCTCCAGATCCAGCATAAGCTGGTCATATTCTCTGTTGATCTGGGAAAAAAATCCTCCATAGGGACGCCCCAGAAGGAGCAGTAAAATTTTTTCAGTTCCGTGGAAATGCTTGGAACACAGTCGCCTTCCTTTGGATTGTCGAAACGGCGGCGGATTGCTTCCATATATTGTTTTTTCCTGTCTTCATCATCAAAGTGACGAATCTTCGCTTCCTGCTTGCGAAGCTGACAGTTCATACAGCAGGGATTCAGTTTCATAGGGCCCTCCTTTTGGAAAAAATGTGGTTAAAGGTCAAAAAAAGTGGGAAAAATGATTTTTTTTTAAATTATTATTATAGCAGAAAATAGAGCGGGAGAGTAGCAGTTTGTGCAGATAAAATATAAAAAACAGAGATGAAGACTGTATGTTTTACCCTGGAAAACATATCAGTACCCATCTCTGTATAGATAGAGTGTGTTTGAAATTGGGTTATTTTACCGCGGATTTCGCAAATTCAGTAGTAACAAGCTGTTCGTAATCTACTCTTTCAGAAAGCTCGCCTGCACTTTCCAGAATGTCCTGGAGAAGTTCGAAGCTGTCCTGTTCAAATACCAGATTGTCTTTCCAGGTGTCCTGTTCATAATAGCGGGTGACGATGATGGTGAGAGTATCCAGATCGGTTTCCGGGAACTGCGGTGCGATTACCTGTGCAATTTCTTCAGGAGTGTGGCTTTGCACGTAATCCATTCCCTTCTGAAGGGCGGTTGTAAAGCTTTGATGACCTGGGGATTTTCATTGAGAAAGCTGGTTTTTGGCGCTGTAAGAGGTGTAGGGGGACGTATCCGGAATCTACGCCAAGAGAGGCAACCACATAGCCAGCCCCTTCTTTCTCAAGGGCGGTAGCGGAAGGCTCGAATTCCACTGTGAAAGCAGCAGAAGCATCACCTGTAAAAGCCGCCGCTGTGGAACCAAAGTCAATGCTCTGGTCGATTTCCAGATCTGCTGCCGGGTCAATGCCGTTTTTCTTCAGTATATATTCAAATACCATTTCCGGCATGCCACCTTTACGACCGCCAAGAACTTTCTTGCCTTTCAGGTCCTCCCATTTAAAATCAGGCATTTCCTCCCCTGGCCACCAGGAAGTTTCCGGCTCTCTGGGTGAGCTGTGCGAAATTCACAACCGGATCAGTGGCACCTTCCTGATAAGCATAGATAGATGCCTCAGCCCCCATAAATCCAATATCAGCTTCACCAGAGATTAGTGCTGTCAGAACCTTATCTGCCCCAAATCCAGTCACCAGTGTCAGATCCAGCCCTTCTTCTGCGAAGTAGCCTTCTTCAATGGCCACATACTGCGGCGCATAAAAAATAGAATGCGCAACCTCATTCAGAGTAACCTTTGTAAGCTCCTTCTCTTCACTTTCAGCCGCACTCACCGTAAACGGCAGCGCCGTCACCGCCAGAACCACTGCCGCCGCAGCCGAAATCCATTTTTTATTTCATGCAGATGAACTCCTTTTTTGACTTCTGATTTTAGGATATGCAAAAAGGCACTCAAAGGGTTCAAAATAGAACAAATATACAGAGAGAAGTGAAAATACTACATTGTTATGTAATCGGCTATCACTTTACCGCTTGAAAGTAACGATTGTTTATGGTGAGTTGCAGCTAACTCCATAAATACAGGAGGCACTATGATCAAGGTTACGAATTTATCAGAAAAGAATTACGGAAATTAGTCTTCAAACGGTACATCTGGTTCGTGAAGTATATCGCAAAAGGCGGGGACAATCTTGAAGCAATTATGAGAAAGCAAAAGCGGAAGTATGTAGTGGTCCAGCTTCTGGCAATTCCGGAAAAATACCAGCACCAGGGCCATATGCGCCAAAAGATTGTTTTCCATCGCCAGTTTCATCATAGATTTTTCTGACGGCCATCTGTCCATTACACAAACAGCTGCCAGAAGCCTGACCAGAAATCTCTTGCACCATTCCTACAGCACCCTTTCGAATCCCGAATGCGCATACCTCCATCAACAAAATGCCAAGTATCAAACCTTCCAACAGTACTTTGTGCGATCATACTTTTCTCCTCCTTCTGCTGGATCATTTTTCGCTTGCTTTGTCTGGTTAGTTTTATCTTACTTTTAGTTTAGCACACTCTTATATAGAGCTGCAACCGGAAGTTAGCGGTACCGAAAACAAAATTTTTGACTTTCCAGTGGATTTATGGTAATGTGGTTAGTAGTATCTAACGAAAAAAAAAACGTGAAGGAGATGACTGCTATGACACCGGAAGAATATAAAAAAACTCTCTATCAAAGAATTTACGCAGGCCGCAAAAGTCTATGACAGCGGACATGCTGGTATTTATGAAATGTGCAAGGATGATTACCCACCGATTCTGGCTGAACTGGAAGAGTTTCACGATGTGCTGGACTGCGGATGCGGAACAGGACCGATGATTGAGCTGCTTCATGAAAAATACCCGGATAAACATTATGTAGGGCTTGACCTCACCCCCCGAAATGATCCGTGTGGCTCAGGCAAAAAATCTTTCCAATACGGAATTTCTCGTAGGCGACAGCGAAAAAATCTGCCTTTGCAGAGGGTTCTTTTGATGCAGTTATTTGCTCCAACAGCTTCCATCACTATCCGAATCCTCAGGACTTTTTTCAATAGTGCATATCGCGTTCTGAAAAAAGGCGGCCGCCTGGTTCTGCGTGATTATACCTCATCTGATTTCGTTGTCTGGCTGATGAATCATCTGGAAATGCCGCTGGCAAACCTGGTTGGACACGGCGACGTAAAAATACATAAAGCTTCTGAATTCATCTCCATGGCACAGAAGGCTGGTTTCACCGTGCTGACTATGGAGAAGCAGAAAGGCTTTCGGGCGCATCTTGTGGCACGGAAATAAGTATTCGTTGGTTCAAAAAGAGGGCGCTTCGGCGCTCTCCCTTGACTTTCCCATTATATTGAAATATATACAAAAAATACTGGCAGGATGCTTTCAAACACACCCATGATCAATATGAGAACCGCTATAACAGCCATTCCGCTTCCCATTACTCTGCATAATTTTTTCTCGTTATATTTTGCCTTTTTCTTCTTTGGACGCAGTATTGTATCCGGAAATAAGCCAGCTTCCACGTCCCAGAAGCAAAACTATGGAAAACACTGCAAATACTATAAAAAGCAATCCATACAACCCAGTCTGGTCCCGCCGAGATATCTTTTTAATTTCATTCGCAGCACCTCCGCAATTCTGATTTTACAGTATTTAAACAGGTTCTAAAGTATTTGGCAAAATTATAGCAGTTTCTATCTGGTTTTTTACAATACAAATATGGTACTATGAATTCCCTCCCATTTGCATCTCTGAAAACTCTTCTTATTTCCCATCAGTTAAAAAATTGAATTTTATTTAACAACAATTCAATTGTCCCCTGCCCGCAATCCTGTTATGATTTACTTACAAAAAGCTTTTGCTGTAACTGATTTTTTATATATGATGATGTCACCGGCTGGTGACAAGTTCGTTTAGAGGAGATAACAGGAATGGACATTGGAAGTGTAATTAAGAAATACAGGAAAGAATCCGGTTTCACCCAGGAGGAAATGGCAAACCGCTTAGGAGTAACTACTCCAGCGGTGAATAAATGGGAGAACGGCAATTCGAAGCCTGACATTGATTTGTTGGCGCCCATTGCAAGGCTGCTTCATATTTCCCTGGATACGCTGCTGGCTTTTCGGGAAAATCTTACAGATGCTGAGATTGAAGAACTGATCCGGGAAATGGAAAAAATGTTTTCCGAGGAAGGCTATGAGAAGACCTATCAGTGGGCAGTCAACACCATAAACGAGTACCCAAACTGCAATATGCTGATCTGGCAGATCGCGGTCATGCTGGATTCCAGAAGAATCCTGGGAGAGTGCGAGAATCCGGACAGGTATGATGACCAGATTAATTCCTGGTATGAACTGGCGCTGAATGATGAGAACGAGAGCATCCAGCACCACGCAGCGGATTCCCTGTTTGGATTTTATTTAAGAAAACAGAACTACGAAATGGCAGAAAAATATTTAAACTATTTTTCCGACTATGACCCAATGAAAAAGGTAAACTGGGGCAGACTCTATATGGAGCAGGGAAAAACAGAAGAGGCATATGAAAAGCTGGAGAATGCTGTTTTTTCAGAATACACCACCTTAAATCTGGCTTTTTCCATTATGACAGCAAAGGCTCTTAAGGAAAAGAACGGTGCATACGCAAGATTTCTGGCGGAAAAAATGTGTACTCTGGCTGCTGTATTTGACATGGGAAAATATAACCAATGTGCCCCTTTTGCTTAATATTGTAACTGCAGAGAAAATGTGGAAGATACCTTCCAGGTAGCAAAGCAGCTTCTGGAAAATGTGGACACCATATGCGATTTCCGGGAATCCAGGCTGTACCAGCACATGGAATTCAAAACCGCCGAAAACCCATACACCAGGGAAATGGAAGAAAACCTGCTGACATTATTCCGGGACGGAGAGGACTTCTCCTACATGAAAGGCTATGAACCCTGGGAAAAACTGCTCAGTAAGTCATAATACTTATATGGTGTAAAAAAGAGAGATTATCCGGGAAAAGGAACGCTTCGCCGGATAATCTCTATCGCCGGAATAAGCGTAGCCGCAGGAGAAGTTTTTCCATTGTATTTCAGATAAACCTTCTCATTATAATACCAGTCAGACTGAAGAATCTTGGTGATCGCATTATTTAATTCCGCGTACAGTTCCGGGCTTTTCTTGCTCACTCCCAAATAATAAGGAGAATATCCGATTTTCAAAATGGAATTCCAGAGATACTTGGAAATCTCTTTTTCTGCAACTGTTGTGGAAACAATGGCGTCCAGCTTGCCGCTGTTCATATCAGCGTACCGTTTCTCACTGCTTTCAAATAGGTCCACCTAAATACTTCCTTTATTGATTCCCATCCGGCATAATAGGCGATTTGCTGAAGATATTCATAGCCATATCCGGATTTGGGGGGGCATTCCTTCTCCTTCCTGATAACCTGGATAAATCAGATAGCCAACGCGAACCTTTTTCAGTCTCTGGCCCGGTGTGTCATCAGCGTCTGCAGCCTGTACCCCTGCGTCAACAAAAAGTCTGCAAGGATTTTGGAGTATTTTAGTGACGTGCAAAATTTAGATGTACAGTTTCTGACAACACTGCTATAATGAAACTGATAAAAACAAAAATACCCGGGAACCATAAGACCGGGCAGAAGTAAACGAAATAACAGAACAGATATCAGGAGGAGCTATGAGTACTATAAAAGAGGAAATCCACGCATTATCAGAAGAAATGCTCACAAATCTTGGCAGACTGGTTGCCATTGACTCCCAGCTTGCTCCGGCAAAAGAGGGAATGCCATTTGGGGAAGGCCCTGCCAAAGCACTTGAGATGGGACTTCAGATCGCACAGGAGCTTGGATTTAAGACTGTGAACCTGGACAATTACTGCGGTTATGCAGAGATGGGCGAGGGAGAGGAAATCGTAGGTATCGCCGGACATCTGGATATTGTACCTGTAGGCGGCGACTGGAGTTATGACCCATTTGTGCTGACACGCAAAGGGGACTACGTATACGGCAGAGGAACGACAGATGATAAAGGTCCGGTGATCGAGGCTCTTTATGCGATGAAGCTGCTCCGAGATTCCGGTGTGAAGCTGAACAAGCGTGTCCGCCTGATTATGGGCTGCAACGAGGAGACTGGCTCCAAATGCATGAAGCATTATAATGAAGTAGCAGAGGAGCTGTCCTGCGGCTTTACTCCGGATGCCAATTTCCCATGTATCCACGGCGAAAAAGGGGCATATGTCTATGATGGCATACTCCAAGAATACAAAGATCATTTCTATGAACGGCGGATTTGTTTCCAATGCAGTGTGCGACAACTGCACCACCGTGATTCCGGCAGAAGCAAGGCTGAAAGAGAAGCTTGAGGCTGCTTTTTCCCAGACAAAGCTTCAGGAATATAAAGTAACAGAAGAGAACGGAACCCTTACCATCTATGCCAAAGGAGTTCCTGCCCATGCAAGCACACCGGCACTTGGAATCAATGCAGCAGGCGTAACCTGCCAGTGCCTGGAAGAGGCTGGATTTGAAGATGACTTCGTGAAATTTTACAACAGCCACATTGGCACAGACTGTGACGGTTCCGGTGTAGGCCTGAAATTCGCAGACGAATACGGTGACCTTACCTTCTGCAACGGCATTGTGAAAACACAGGACGGCGTGATTTCCTGTACTATTGATATCCGTGTTCCGGTTACCTTAAAGGCAGACCAGGTGCGCGAAATGTGCCAGGGCAGACTGGAAGACGAGAACGGACGCATTGAGATCGGAACAATCGGCAATCCTCTGTTTTTCCCAAGAGAGTCTCCGCTTGTCAATGCACTGTACAAAAAGCATACGTGGATGTAACCGGTGACACCGAAAACAAGCCAATGGTAATCGGCGGCGGAACCTATGCTAAATCCCTGAAGAATATTATCGCATTCGGACCTGAGAAACTGGGTATTGATTACCACATCCATGGTGCTGACGAGTTTATTCTTGTATCCGGCATGGAAGAGGCAGTTCTGGTATATATGGAAGCGATTAAGAATCTTCTTGCCATCTAAAAAATTGGTTGAAAAACAAAATCTTTAATGCTATAATTTTCCAGGACTAATCCAGTTCACAATTAAATAATGGGCAAAGCAGTCGAAAGGCTGTGACGCAATATAGGGCCTGTGAAATGGCAGCCAGTTGCAGATACAAGATGATGCAGGGAATACTATAGGTTGGTCTATGGTATTCCTCTTTTTGGTTACCAGAGAAACCATGCAGCAATACAGCAGAGAAATATATTTATGTGGGAGAAAGACATCCAGCTTGAAGAACTGAATACCGAAAACTCTGCTTCCTATGAGGAAATCTGTGAGCGATATGTTCTGAGCCATGTACCGAAGAAAGACCAGGAAGGCCTGCTTGGGAAAAATGGATTACGAAAAAAAGTAGCAGAGATTCTTTCCTACAAGCCAGAGTACAGCTTTACCTATGAGAGTATCATCGTGGAAAAAAAGCACCTGTGCCAGATGAAATATATGCGTTTGGATGATGAACAGCATGTGCTTATGGGCTTTCGCATGGTGGACGATATTGTTGCAAATGAGAGAGAGCACAGGAAATCTCTGGCAAAGGCTGTGGCAGTGGCAGAACAGGCATACGCTGCCGCGGAGAATGCCAACAATTGCAGAGGCGCATCTTGACGATACCCAGAGAGTTCATGAATGCCTGATCACCACCAAGAAGCAGGAGCTTTTCATTGATATCTGCAATGTGATCCACGAGGACGTAGTGGGGGATTCCCTACCTTCAAAATTTCTGTTGGCCTGAAAGAGATTCCCTCCGGGTCTGCTTTTTTACTCTGAATATGTTTTTTACCTGCGAGGACAATGGATATGGAATGACGCCGGAGTTTGTGCAGCGCCTGTTTGTTCCTTTTGAGAGAGCAGAAGACGAGCGTCTGAAGGGCATTCAGGGAACCGGACTTGGAATGGTGATCACCAAGAATATTCTTCGGATGATGATCCAGCCACTTGTGAGAGCACTTCCCTGATCCTAGACAACCTGGAAATTCAGAACCGCTATGTAACTACCGGACAGGAGGCCATCGACCTGGTCCGCTCTGCCAATGAGAAGAAGCGGCTTTTTGATATCTGTCTGATCGACTGGAAAATGCCGGATATGGACTGCATGGAGATCATCCGGCAGGCAAAGCGCTATGGCAGCAATGAAGGCGAAGATGATTTCCATGCGGGTAGGATAAGAAGAATAAAGACATTCATTTAGGCAGCCTTTGGGCGCTCAAATACACGGAAAGAAGAGGGAAATTCATGAAGAAGATCAGGCAGATTCAGTTTCATGCAGGAAGCCAGGAGGAGTTGCTTCCGGATTTTGGGATGGATTTTCCTTATATTGCTTCAAGGGCAGAGCTGGATCAATATCCGGATCATTTTGTGCCCTGGCACTGGCATAAGGCCGTGGAGCTTTTTATGTGGAAAGCGGGGAAGTGGAGTACAATCTCCCTAGTGGGAAAATCTGTTTTCCAGCAGGCAGCGGCGGACTTTTGAATTCTAATATTCTGCATGCTTCCAGAGGGATTTCATTGATCAATGAGAATGTTGAATTTTGCCATATCTTTGATGCGTCCCTGATTGCCGGCAGGCGCGGCAGCAGGATTGAAGAGAAATATGTACTGCCGCTTATTACAGTGCCGCAGGCGGAAATGATTGCATTATATCCGGGAAATCCGGTTCACCAGGAAATCCTGAAGATGATTCGGAATGCATTTGACATTTCCGAAAAGGAGTTTGGATTTGAAATTCATCTTCGGGCAGTGCTCTCTGAAATCTGGATTCGGATCTTCCAGCAGGCAGTTCCTCTTCTTGCACAGCCTCCCAAACTGCGCAAAAACAACGATAAGATCAAAGACCTGATGATCTATGTTCATCAGCACTATTCGGAAAAAGCTGGTTATCTCCCAGCTGGCATCCGCAGTGTTCCTAAGCGAGCAGGAATGCTTCCGCATTTTCCAGGAATGCCTGCACATGACGCCCATGCAGTATATCCAGAACTATCGCTTCCAGATGGCCTGCCAGATGCTGGCGGAAACCCGCGCCTCCGTTACAGAGATCAGCCACGCCTGCGGCCTTGGAAGCAGCAGCTACTTCGGCAAGGTTTTCCGGGAATATATGAACTGCACTCCGGGAGAGTACAGGCAGAAGACGGAGCATAAATAGAGAGGAAATGTTATGTATCTATGGATCATAGCCGCTTTTACGGCTTACTTTATTAAGGGATTGTGCGGATTTGCAAATACGCTGGTGTTTTACTTCGATTTTGAGCTTTGGCGCAGCCAATGCCAATATTTCGCCGGTGGAGCTGCTGATCGGGTATCCCACCAATTTTATCCTCACCTGGAAAAACAGGAAAAAGCCTGGATTATAAGGTATATCTGCCGCTGGCAGCCCTTGTGCTGGCAGGCTGCATCCCGGGGGCTTTGCTTCTGAAAAATGCAGATGTAAGCAATATCAAGGTGATATTTGGCAATGTGGCAGTGCTCTTTGGGCTGGAAATGCTTTTCGGGACAAGAAAAAGGGGAGAGGGAATCCGTTGTCCCAATCTTCGCCCAGGTCCAGGCTTACATTTGGAGCAGTTGGTTTGTTAGCTGGTGTTCTTTGCGGGGCTATTTGGCGTTGGAGCACTTCTAGCAGTCTATGTGGACCGGGTGACGGACAGCGGAAGCGAGTTCAAGGCCAATATCAGCGCCGTATTTATTGCGGACAATACATTCCGGATTATTTTGTACAGTGCCCTTCATCTGCTTACCTTTGATACCCTAAAAAGTGCGCTTATGCTGATTCCTATTGCCATTCTGGGATTGTTTGCGGGAATGAAAAGCAGTTCCCTGCTGAAGGAAAAAGACGGTACGGAGGATGATGGCAGTATTATTGATTCTGTCAGGTGTCTCACTGACACTGCAGAATATGTAGCAGTATGTGCCTGCCTGAAAAATGGCAGGATTTTAATACAAAATGGCAGAAAAAATGTATTGCAAAAATATAAAATGCACTATAATGATACTCGGGAGGATGAAATACAGGGGACGCAGCGATGCTACATTTTTTCATCCTCCTTACCTCTCAGAGTTCTGGATGAGGTTTGCAGATACAGAGTAACGGATTTTCGTATGTAGTGAGTGATGTCGCCGACAGGCGGCATTTTCGTTTCAGGAGGTACTTTATATGGAACCAGATCGTAAAACAGCAGAACAGGCATTAAAAGAAGCTTATCAGTCCAACCCCGGTGTATGGATCATTCCAGATATGTGGCGCTGGCCTGTGAAAATATTGCACGCCGCTGTGCAGATCTGGATTCGGAGAAAGCATATATTCTAGAGCGTGGTTGGGAAAAGGCTGCCCAGATCTGTATTTCCCACGCATTTATGATCCAGGATATCCGCACCTCTATTGGCAAATTCGATGTCAGCGAGAAAGATTACCAGTTCATGGAACAGTTTGTGGATGTGACCATTCGGTACGGCGTTCATCCGGCTACCATAGACAGATGGAAAAAGATACTGGAAATAAAAAGAATATTTTCAGGGGAAGATGGGCTGTTCCATTTATGAGGTACTTCCAGGAGTAGTGGAGAATAGCATGAAATGATAATATTGTTATGAATAAATTGTCCCAGGCATCTGCTGTACTTCCTGTAAAGTACATGCAGCCGCCTGGGATTTTTTATCAATGATTATGTTTTGGCGTAAGCCAGAGTATTTTGCTTAATTTTTTGAGCCAGCCGCTTTCAGCAGACTATGTCTGCAAATATACTGAAAAGTAATATAGAAAATAATTCCTTTCGCAACACTGGAAAGGGTTAGGGCCCACCAGATTCCATTCAGACCAAAGGAAGTGCCGGAAAGGATCAGTGCCAGCGGAATACGCATAACGGTAAGGGAAATGCTGATCACGCTGCAAAGCTGTGTCCTTCCAAGTCCGGAAAGTGCGCCAACGGTCATCATCTCGACGCTGAGCAGGATTTCAGAAAATCCGATGATCCGCAGATAATCAATAGAAAGCCGGACCACCTCCTCTTCATGGAAGAACAGCACGGAGATATACCTTGGGAAAAATACAAAGGCAATAGTGATTAGAGCTGTCCAGCACACCAGAAGCCGAAGGGAAATGCTGTATCCCTGTTTGATTCGGTCAACCTTCCTGGCTCCATAATTTTGTCCCATAAAAGCATTTAAAAGCAGAACCAAAACCATCTGCTGTATTCCAGGAAAGAGACTCAATCTGTCCGCCAACACGCTGTACTGCGATTGCACCGGCGCCGAAACCGGAGACCATTCTGGTCAGGATCATAGAGATAATGCAGTAAATACTTCCCTGTAATGCAGTTGGGATTCCAATGCGGAATACACCTTTTACGTAAGAAAGTTCCGGCCTGGAAAGAAGCTGAATCTTTCGCAGAACATTGGAATCGCCATGATCGCGGATGATTCCGGTGATCAGAATCAGCAGAACCACGATCTGGGCGGTTACAGTTGCAGCGGCTGCTCCCACCACCTCCAGCCTTGGGAAAGGTCCTACGCCAAGTACCAGAAGAGGATCAAGGATCATGTTCAGAACCAGACCGAAAAAGTTGGCTTTCAGCGGTGTTTTGGAATCGCCCTGGGCTGTGAAAAGTCCGGTCAGCACCTGAGAAAGAAAGGAAAATAAAATCAGTCCGCAGGTGATGCGCATGTAAATTCTGGCGCTGTTGTAGGTTTTCGGCATCTGTCAGGGTAAAGAACTTCAGCAGAGGACCTGTAAAGACCATACTGACTACAGTAACGAAAAAGAGCGAAAAGTATGGTAAGCTGCAGAGCCGCCTGGGCAAAGCCAGCTGCAGATTTCCGGTCTCCTTTTACAAGAGACTGGGCCATGTTTACCTGGCCGCCCATTCTCGTCAGGGAGGAAAATCCTGGGAGAGCCATACGTACATGCCTCCTACGCCTACGCCAGCCACAGCCTTGGAGCCCAGCATCCCGATCCATGCCATGTCCGTAATGTTATATGCAGTGGAAAGGAAGGAAGATGCCATGATCGGCAGTGCCAGTTCTGCAAGAGTCCGTAAAATAGGACCGGATGTAAGATTTAATTGTTTGTTTTTCATGTTTTGTCCTCAGTTTATTTTATAGTGCAGTGTTTGGCGAAAAGTCAGCCAAAGGGAGTGTATGAGATGTCTCCTAAATTTTCCCAGTCAATGCGTTCCTTTTTATAGAAATACTCGCGCTCATGTTCCCCGATTTCCCGCAGCACACGGCAGGGATTGCCTACGGCCACCACATTCTCCGGAATGTCTTTTGTGACAACGCTGCCGGCACCGATGACAGAATTTTTTCCGATGGTAACACCAGGGACAATGACAGTTCCCGCACCTATCCATACATTTTCGCAGATATGGACTGGCTTATTGTACTGCATGGCTTTTTCGCGAAGTCCTGGATCGATGGGGTGGTTCGCTGTGGCAATGGTTACATTAGGTCCGAACATGACTTTGTCATCAATATAAATGTCCCCATCGTCCACCAGTGTGAGATTGAAATTGGCATACACACCGTTTCCGAAATGAACATTTTTTCCACCCCAGTTTGCACGAAATGGAAGCTCAATATAGCAGTTCTCTCCCGCACTCGGCAAACATTTCTTTGATATAGCGCTCTTTTTCTGCAAACTGTGAAGGCTTCAGCTGATTAAACTCCCACAGCTTATCCATATACACAAACTGATCTCCCGTGATTTCCGGAAGATTAGGATTATAGATCAGCCCCTGCTCCATACGCTCTTTATGATTCATCTGATTTCCCTCAAAAAAAGAATTGTAAAGTGTTACTATTATAGCATAGAAAATGAAACAATGTGAAAAAATTATGAATTTCCCTATGTTTGCTTGACACTTGCACGAATGAATGTTATATTACGGATAGAACAAGAAAAATGATTTCCCCGGGAGTGATTCCGGGGAATTTGTAGGTTGAATTTGAGGAGTCAGAGGTGACCAATATGGGAGCAAAGAGAGATTATTATGAAGTGCTGGGGAATTAACCGCAGCGCGGACAAAGATACAATAAAGAAAAAGCCTATCGTAAGATGGCGAAGAAATATCATCCTGATTCAAACGCAGGAAATGCAGATGCAGAAGAGAAATTCAAGGAAGTTACAGAAGCCTATAACGTGCTTAGTGACCCGGAGAAAAAAGAAATTGTATGACCAGTTCGGCCATGCGGCATTTGAAGAAGGCGGCGGAGCAGGATATGGTGCCGGAGGCTTTAACCAGTCAGGTTTTAACAGTTCTGGTTTCGGTGGTTTTGGCGGCTTTGGAAAAGGCCAGAGCGGTGCTTACAGAAACCCGGACGGCAGCTATCAGGAATACCATTTTGAAGGCGGTGACATGGACGACATTCTGAAAGAATCTGTTTGGAGGCGGCTTCGGAGGAAGCACATTCGGCCACGGCAGTTCCGCTCATGGCTTCGGCGGACACGGCTTTGGAGGTTCCGGCTTCGGAAGCCAGTTTGGCGGTGGCAGCTACCAGCAGAAAGGCCAGGATCTGAATGCGGAGATTTCCATCAGCTTCGACGAAGCGGCTCTTGGCTGCGACAAGCTGATCAATCTTTCCGACGCTGACGGAAAGGGCAAACAGACCCTGAAGGTTCACATCCCCGCAGGAATTGACAATGGAAAGAGCATCCGCTTAAGAGGCAAAGGTAACTCAGGCTATGGCGGTGCCCCGGCAGGTGACCTGCTTCTGAAGGTACATGTTGGAGAAAGAGCTGGATTTGAACGAAAAGGCGCAGACATTTACACCACTGTAAATATCCGTTTCTGACAGCCGCTCTTGGCGGAGAAGCCAGAATTCAGACCTTAAACGGTCAGGTAATGTGCCGTATCCCGGAAGGTACCCAGTCCGGCAGCAAGATCCGTCTGAGAGGCAAAGGCATTCAGGTTATGGGCAAAGCCGGAGTCTACGGAGATCTGTACGTAACCGTTCAGGTTCAGGTACCAAGAAACTTAAGTGAAGAATCAAGCGGAAACTTCGTGAATTTGATGCCAGCACCAGGATGACTGGAGCGAGAAATTCCCCGGACAGCCTGAAAATAAAAAAGAACATAAAAGAATAGCTTTGAAAAAGCAGTTTGCAAGTATGAGGAAAAGGCAATACAGCAGAATAAATGCTGCTGTAAAAAATGCCAAACTTCACTATGCAAGCTGTTTTTTATACCTTGACAATAATCCGAAATCGGACTATACTGCAAATAATCCGATTTCGGATTATTTGCAAAAAACAAAGAAACTTATCATTGCAATCAAAAAGGAGGGAATATATAGATGGAAGAAATGACTTTCGAAGAATTTTCCAGAGAAGTGAACAATATTTACAAAAAAAACTGTGAAGTCTACTATAAGTTGGCATCGCACTTCGGAATGACAGAAACTATGTTTGATATTCTGTATTTTGTTCGGGAAAATGATGGCGGCTATACTCAGGCGCAGCTTTTGTGAAAGCCTGCATCTCAGAAAGCAGACAGTAAACAGTGCATTAAAAAAGCTGGAAAAGGATGGCGTAATCTGTTTATCACAGGATTCTGGAAACAAGAAGAGCAAAACCATCCATTTTACTGAGAAAAGGAAAAGAACTGGCGCAAAGTACAGTAGACCCGATTTTTTGAGCTGGAACAAAGAGCATTTAAAAAGACTTACATCCCAGGAAAGAGAAAATGTCCTTTATTACGGATATAGACATATTGACATACTGGAAGAAAACAATAAGGAGAAATTTTATTTATGCAGATCAGATTATCCGATCATTTTACCTACAGCCGCTTGCTGCGTTTTACGCTGCCCTCTGTGGTTACGATGATCGTTGCCTCCATTTACAGCGTGGTAGATGGATTGTTTGTATCCAATCTTGTGGGGAGCTATGGCACTTTCCGCAATTAACATTGCATTCCCGGTCGCCATGATTATCGGAGCTGTTGGATTTATGTTGGGAACGGGAGGCAGTGCACTGGTAGCCAAAACACTTGGAGAAGGGAAAAAGGAGCTGGCAAATCAGTATTTTTCCATGTTGATTTACAGTATTATAGGAATCGGTGCAATACTGACGGTAATTATTCTTATTTTTGTCCGTCCTATTATGCGCCTTGCAGGAGCCAGCGACCTTCTTATGGAAAGCAGTGTGACTTATGGGACTATCCTGATTAGTGGAAGTGTACCATTTATGCTGCTCAGCTTCCAGAATTTCTTTGTGGTAAATGAAAAGCCTGTTCTTGGACTGGTGCTGTCCATTGCATCCGGCGTTACCAATATGGTGCTGGATTATGTATTTATTGCTGTGCTGAAAATGGGAGTAGCTGGTGCCGGGCTGGCAACGGTTATGGGATATGTGGTTGGCGGTGCAATTCCTCTGCTTTATTTTGCAAAGAAGAGAGAACATGGTCTGCAGCTGACCAGAACCAGATTTTATGGAAAACAGCTTCTTCAGGCTGCTTCCAATGGCTCCTCAGAACTTCTCAGCAATATTTCTGCTTCCCTGATCAGTATTTTATATAATATCCAGCTGATGAAAGTAATCGGGGAAATGGGAGTTGCGGCTTATTCTGTTATGATGTATGTGGATTTTGTTTTCCTAGCGGCATTTCTTGGTTTTTCATCAGGAAGTGCTCCAGTGGTCAGCTACCAGTATGGTGCGGGAAATCATAAAGAGTTAAAAAGCGTATTCCGAAAAGTATCACGATCATTGGCATTACATCCGTGATCATGGTTGTAGTTTCTGAAGCTATCAGTTATCCGTTGTCAGCTGTTTTCGTGGGGTATGACAAAGAACTTCTGAATATGACTGTTCATGGCTTTCGGATTTTCGCACTGGGATATTTGTTAAGCGGAATTAATATTTATGCATCCTCTTTTTTCACTGCGCTGTGTAATGGTCCGCTGTCCGCATTCTTGTCTTTCACAAGAACCCTGATTTTTAGAGGAGGGATGGTATTGCTGCTTCCTGCTGTGCTGGGAATGGATGGAATCTGGGGTGCTATTGTAGTTGCAGAGGGACTGGGCATGGTATGTTCCCTGATCTGTTTTGTGAAAAACAGGAAAAAATATCATTATTAGGAAAAAAAATGCCATATTTTTGAAAATTTAATATTGATTCTGTATGATGAAATGTGCCATGATACAAACAAGTATGTCAAACTGCGAAAGCTGCGGCGTCTGCAGCGGACATAGGAAAGAATCAGGATTATGTTTCAGGATATTATGGAGGGAAAAATGGGAATTCAAAGAGAATGCGGCGTGCTGCTTCCAATCAGCAGTCTGCCTTCAAAATACGGAATTGGATGTTTTTCAAAAAGTGCCTATGAGTTTGTGGATCAGTTGAAGGCAGCCGGACAGGGCTGTTGGCAGATTCTGCCCCTTGGCCCTACCAGCTATGGGGATTCACCTTATCAGTCCTTCTCTACTTTTGCAGGAAATCCTTATTTCATCAGTCTTGAGGATCTGATTGAGGAAGGGGTTCTGACAAAGAAGGAATGCGATGCTGTGGATTTCGGTTCCAGGGAAGATGATGTGGATTATGAGAAAATTTACAAAGGACGTTACAAACTTCTTCGTAAAGCCTATGAGAGAAGTGATATTTCCAAAAATCCTGACTTTGTAAGATTCCAGCAGGAGCAGGCACACTGGCTTGGTGATTATGCGCTTTTTTATGGCAGTGAAGGATCGCTTCGGAGGAATTCCGTGGACCGAATGGGCGGAGGATATCCGTCTTCGCTGGAACAATGCGCTGGATTATTACAGAAGAGAACTGTATTTTGAAATTGAATTCCAGGAGTATATGCAGTTCAAATTTTATGAACAGTGGGCGAAACTGAAAGCGTATGCAAACAGAAGAGGAATTCGTATTATCGGAGATATTCCCATCTATGTTGCCATGGACAGCGCAGATACCTGGGCGAATCCGGGACTTTTCAAGCTGGATGAGAATAATGAGCCTACACAGGTAGCAGGATGTCCGCCAGATGGATTTTCCGCAACAGGTCAGCTCTGGGGCAATCCGCTGTACAGATGGGATGTGCACAGGAATACAGGCTTTGAGTGGTGGATGAAGCGTCTGGCGCACTGCTTTAATATGTATGATGTTGTCCGTATTGATCATTTCCGCGGTTTTGATGAATATTATGCAATTCCGTATGGAGATAAGACTGCGGAGCGCGGCTGGTGGGAAAAAGGACCTGGAATGGATCTGTTCCGCACCGTTTCCCAGAGACTGGGACAAAAAAGACATTATTGCAGAGGATCTTGGCTTTATGACAGATTCTGTGAAGCGTCTTGTGGAGGAGAGCGGATATCCCAATATGAAGGTAATCGAGTTCGCTTTTGATGCCCGCGATACCGGAAATGCCAGCGATTATCTGCCGCATAATTATACAAACAACTGTGTGGTTTATACCGGAACTCATGACAATGAGACTCTTCTTGGCTGGTACAGTGATATTACGCCTGAGGAGCGTCATATGGTTCGTGAATATCTGTGGAATTTCCATGATGATGAGAAGGGAATCTGCAGAAACATGATCCGTCTGGTAATGGGAAGTGCGGCTGGAAGATGTATCATTCCAATCCAGGATTATCTGCAGCTGGATAATACGGCCCGGATCAACCAGCCGTCCACACTTGGTATCAACTGGAAATGGCGTCTGACAGAAGGCCAGTTTACAAAGGAACTGCAAAAAGAAATGCTGGCTCTTGTCACCAGATTCGGAAGAAGAAACTGGACTCGGATCCTGTGGAAGAAGAGGATGAAGAAAAAGAGGAAGCTTAAGTGCTGCTGGACACGGAGTGAATAGTAATGCCTGAACTGCTTTAGGGCATGTTTGAAAAAGCTTTATCAGGAGGGAATTCTATGGAAATCGAGAGAAAATTTCTTGTGAAAAAAGAGAACCTTCCGGAAAATCTGGAGCAGTATCCCTGCAAGGTGATCGAACAGGGATATCTGTGCACAGAACCGGTGGTGCGTATTCGCAAGTCAAATGACAACTATTATCTCACCTATAAGTCAAAGGGACTTCTGGCAAGGGAGGAGTACAATCTGCCCTTGACGAAGGAGGCTTATGAGCACCTGAAGCTGAAGGCGGACGGAATCGTGATCTCCAAGGTGCGCTATGTGATTCCGGAGAAGGATGGACTGTCCATTGAACTGGATGTGTTCAAAGCACCTTATGAGGGCCTTCTTCTGGCTGAGGTAGAGTTCCCCTCCGAAGAAGCCGCCCACGCCTACCAGCCCCCAGCTGGTTCGGCGAGGATGTGACCTACTCCACCGAGTACCACAACAGTACCCTGAGCAGGAAAAATATAAATTGACAAATATGTTTCGTAAAAAATAGCTGTCGAGACTCGCCAAAGTACAGGACAGCTATTTTTTTATGCCTATATATTGCACCTTAAATTTTTTTATTTTATAATGAGCCTTAACTGATGATTGGCTTACATGAGAGGAGCAGAAAAATATGAAAATTGGATTTATCGGATGTGGAAATATGGGGTCTGCGATGATCGGTGGAATCCTGAAAAAAAGGTGTATTTGCGAAAGATGAGATTATTGTTTCAAATCTTACAGAAGAAGGAAGCAAAAGAAGCCGGGAAAAACTTGGGGTTGTCACAACTATGGACAACTGTGAAGTCGTAAAAATGCAAATATTGTTATATTAGCTGTGAAGCCTCAGTTCTACGAAGAAGTAATCAGCCAGATCAAAGGCTGCCTGACACCGGATCACATGATCGTAGGAATTGCCCCCGGCAAAACTCTTGCATGGCTGGAAGAAAAATGCGAGCAGCCTCTGAAAGTGGTACGCCTGATGCCCAATACCCCCGGCACAAGTAGGCGAAGGCATGACAGGCGCCTGCGCCAATGACCGCGTAACCAAAGAGGATCTGGACCAGATTCTTGCCATCACCAACAGCTTCGGACGCACAGAGGTAGTCCCGGAGCGTCTGATGGATGCAGTCGGAGCAGTCAGCGGATGCTCCCCCCGCATATGTTTTTATGTTCATTGAAGCAATGGCAGACGCAGCAGTCGCACAGGGAATGCCAAGAAAGCAGGCTTATCAGTTTGCCTCCCAGTCTGTACTTGGAAGTGCCAAGATGGTTCTGGGAACTGGCATGCATCCGGGCGAACTTAAAGACATGGTCTGCTCCCCGGCCGGAACTACCATTGAAGGCGTCCGCACCCTTGAGAAAAACGGCTTCCGCAGCGCCGTATTCGAAGCACTCCAGGCAGCATCTGATAAAGGAAAACAAATGTAACCCTTAAAAAGATTTAATATTCACTTATAGCTGCAGTTTGACTGATATGCAGGTTATGAGCAAGTTAGTATATCGATAAGTTGATTGTTCGGAAAAATTAGCTTGTTGATACAATGAATTTATCAATAGGAATCAAAATAAGGAGGACTTTCCCATGAGCAAAAAGTATACATTTTTCTCGCAGACGGTTTCGAAGACATTGAAGGCCTGACCGTAGTAGACCTTATGCGAAGAGCTGGAATCACCATCACCACAGTTTCCATAAAAACACAAAGCAGATCACAACTGCCCACAGCATCACCATGCTTACAGACCAGACTTTCGCGGAAACGGACTTCACGGATGCAGACATGCTGGTCCTTCCGGGAGGACAGCCTGGCACCACCAACCTTGGCGCATTTGCACCCCTCACCGACCTTCTGAAAAACTTCTATAATAATGGAGGTGATCGCAGCCATCTGCGCGGCACCTACTATATTTTGCAGAAATCGGATTTTTACATGGAAAGAAGGCAACTGCATATCCATCCTGCATGGACGGATTAGGAGATGCAGTACGCCTGGAGGACAACGTAGTCGTGGACGGCAATATCACCACAAGCCGCGGCCTTGGAACTGCCATCGACTTCAGTCTTTCCCTGATTTCCCAGCTCCTTGGTCAGGAAAAAAGCAGACCAGATCGCAGAATCTGTAGTATATAAGTAGGAATAACCGCCAAAAACTCTATTTTTTTCAGGAATAACAGGGAAAACCATAAAAAAACACTGGTGTTTTTAATCTGGTTGTGCTATACTTCTACAATGACTGTAATAATAGGGGAAACCCTGCATTATGATTGAAAAACGGACAATGTCTATCCGCTATGCACATGCGGCTGCATTGGACCTGACATTTTACCTGAATATTAAGGAGGAACACGAAAATGAGTGTACAGGTTGAAAAATTAGAGAAAAACATGGCGAAACTTACCATCGAAGTTTCCGCTGAAGAGTTAGACAAAGCAATGGAGAAAGCTTACCAGAAACAGAAAAGCAGAATCAGCCTTCCAGGATTCCGTAAAGGAAAAGCTCCTAGAAAGATGATCGAGAGCATGTACGGTAAAGGGAGTATTCATGGAAGATGCTGTGAATTCTCTTGTACCGCAGGAGTACAGCAAAGCAATTGCTGATTGCGACCTTGAAATCGTTTCCCAGCCAGAGATCAACGTTACACAGATGGAGCCAGGAAAGGCACTCATCTTCACAGCTGATGTTGCTACCAAGCCAGAGGTTACTCTTGGAGACTACAAAGGGAGTAGAGGTTCCGAAGACTGAGATCGCTGTAACAGACGAGGAAGTTGACGCAGAAGTTAAGAAAGAGCAGGATAAGAACTCCAGAACAGTTGTTGTTGAGGATCGTGCAGCAGCAAACGGCGATATCACAACAATCGACTTCGAGGGATTTGTTGACGGCGTTGCATTTGACGGCGGCAAAGGATCTGACTACGCTCTTACACTTGGATCCGGCACATTCATTCCTGGATTTGAGGAACAGCTTGTTGGTGCTAACACAGGCGATCATGTAGAAGTTAAGGTTACTTTCCCCAGAGGAATATCAGGCAAAAAGAGCTTGCTGGCAAAGAAGCAGTATTCCAGTGCGATGTTAAGAAAATCGAGACCAAAAGAGGTTCCGGAGCTTGACGATGAGTTCGCTAAGGACGTATCTGAGTTTGATACTCTTGCTGAGTACAAAGAAGATGTTAAGAAGAACCTGACAGAGAAGAAAGAAAAAAGCAAGAACTGCAAAAGAAGATGCAGCAGTAGATAAAGCAATCGAAAATGCACAGATGGATATTCCGGATCTTATGATCCAGACCCAGTGCCGTCAGATGATGGATGACTTCAGCAAGAAGAATGCAGCAGCAGGGATTATCCATGGATCAGTACTTCCAGTTCACAGGCCAGAGCATGGACAAGATGATGGAAGACATGAAACCGCAGGCTCTTAAGAGAATCCAGACAAGACTTGTTCTTGAGAAGATCGCTGAGACAGAGAATATCACAGCCGTCTGAGGAAGAGATCACAGAAGAGATCCAGAAGATGGCAGACGCTTACAAGATGGAAGCTGACAAGATCAGAGAAATCTCGGTGAGGACGGAATTGAATCGCAGATGAAGAAAGATCTGTCAATTCAGAAAGCAGTTACACTGAAGCTGACGCAGCTGTTGAGGCTGAGAAAGCAGCAGAGAGAAAATCAGAAGAAGCATGAAGGCACTCCTGACAGGACAGACAATGATGGCAACCTGAAAGAAAAGAGGGAATATATGAGTTTAGTACCTTACGTCATTGAACAGACAAGCAGGGGAGAGAGATCCTATGATATCTATTCAAGGCTTCTGAAGGACAGAATCATTTTCCTGGGAGAGGAAGTAAACGATGTAAGTGCCAGTCTGGTAGTTGCTGAGTTGCTTTTTCCTGGAAGCAGAAGATCCGGATAAAGATATTCAGTTGTATATCAACAGCCCGGGCGGAAGCGTAACTGCAGGCATGGCGATCTATGATACCATGAAATATATCAAGTGCGATGTGTCTACCGTATGTATTGGTATGGCAGCCAGCATGGGAGCTTTTCTTTTAGCAGGCGGTGCCAAAGGCAAGCGTTTTGCACTTCCGAACGCACGAAATGATCCATCAGCCTTCTGGCGGAGCCCAGGGACAGGCTACCGAGATCCAGATCGTAGCAGATAAGATCATTGATACCAGAAGAACAGCTGAATGAGCATCTGGCAGCAAATACTGGTCAGCCGCTCAGCGTGATTGAGGTAGACACAGAGAGAGATCATTATATGTCCGCAGAAGAAGCATTGGCTTATGGTCTGATCGATGGTGTTGATCAGCAAAACTAAACCCTGACCGGAGTTTTCTTTTTGATGCTACAAAAAGACTGTGAACTGCAAGTCTTATCTTGATAAAATGGGATAATTTTGTAAAAAGAGGAATATTTTGCAAAAAATTTTTTTAATTGAAACAGAATGATGTTGATATTGTTATTTGGAGGTTTGAAATGGCAGGAAAATAAGAGAACAAAAGTAAGATGTTCCTTTTGCAAAAATCAGAAGATCAGGTGCGCAAGCTGATCGCAGGACCGGATGGGGTTTATATTTGTGATGAATGTATCGAAATCTGTGACGAAATCCTGGAAGAAGAATTAGAAGATGAATTTAACATGACGGTGGATGAGAGATCAATCTTCTGAAACCGGAGGAGATTAAGGCATTCCTGGATGATTATGTGATCGGACAGGATGAGGCCAAAAAAGCACTTTCTGTTGCTGTTTACAATCATTACAAGAGAATCCTTGCAGGAAAAGATCTGGATGTAGAACTGCAGAAAAGTAATATCCTGATGCTTGGTCCGACCGGTTCCGGTAAAACACTGCTCGCACAGACACTGGCGAAGACTTCTGAATGTACCGTTTGCTATTGCGGATGCTACGACACTGACAGAAGCCGGTTATGTAGGAGAAGATGTTGAAAATATCCTGCTCAAGATCATTCAGGCGGCAGACTATGATATCAAAAAAGCAGAGCACGGTATTATTTATATTGATGAGATTGACAAGATTACGAAAAAGTCCGAAAATGCGTCTATTACACGCGATGTTTCCGGCGAGGGCGTCCAGCAGGCTTTTTTAAAGATCCTGGAAGGTACTGTTGCCAGCGTTCCGCCTCAGGGTGGCCGCAAGCATCCTCATCAGGAGTTTCTTCAGATTGATACCACGACGGACTTGACGAGAATGCGCTTCTTCGCATTCTTCAGGAGCCGAAGAATGCCCTGGTAAAGCAGTACCAGAAGCTGTTTGAGCTTGACGGTGTGGAGCTTGACTTTGAGGATGAGGCACTTCGTGTTATGGCCAGAAAGTCCATGGAACGTAAAACCGGAGCCAGAGGACTTCGTGCGATCATGGAGAGCACTCTTATGGATCTGATGTATAAGACTCCGTCTGACGACACCATTCGTAAATGCATTATTACAAAAGAAGCTGTGGAGGGAACAGGTGAACCTCAGATCGTTCACGGGGAACCTCTGGTGCAGCAGGCAGGTGCTTCCAATACAGGCAGAAGAAACCAGCGTGCACGCAAGAAAGGCACTCCTGAAACAGCGTGAAGAAGGGACCTGACGACAGATGAGTGAGCCGATCAATGTACTTCCTGCCATCGCGCTTCGCGGAACTACCATACTCCCGGGCATGATCATCCATTTCGATGTAAGCAGGGAACGTTCCAAAAAGGCAATGAAGCGGCAATGTTTCAGGATCAGAAGATCTTTCTGGTAACCCAGAAGGATCCCCAGATTGAAGATCCTGGATTTGTACAGCTTTTCAGGTAGGAACCGTGGCATATATCAAACAGGTTGTCAAACTTCCGGACAATCTGCTGCGTGTCCTTGTGGAAGGAACCAGAAGAGCAGAACTTCTGGGACTGGAGCAGGAGACACCCTATCTCAGGGCGGAGATCGTCCTGACTGACGAGGAAGAAGAGGAACTGCCTCAGGCAATGCTCGAGGCTATGTACAGAAGCATCCGGGGAGCTTTTCCATACCTACTGCACCAAAGGGGGGGGCAAAATAGGCAAAGGAACTGGCTGCCCAGATTCTCAACTGCCAGAAGACAAAGGAGCTGATTGACCAGATCGCAGTAAACCTGCCTCTTTCCTGGCAGAGCAAGCAGAAGTTTCTGGAGGCAGGAAAGCTGTCTGACAGATATGAGCTTCTTGGCGCAATTCTCAGCAATGAGATCAATGTGCTGGACATCAGCCATGACCTTCAGCAGAAGCTGAAGAAGCGGGTGGATAAGAACCAGCGTGAATATATTTTTGAGAGAGCAGATGAAAGTGATCCGTGAGGAGCTTGGCGAAGATAATACTGCTGATGAGGCAGAGGAATTCCGTAGGAAAGCAAGAGAACTGACTGCGTCCCAGGAAGTGAAGGACCGTATTCTCAAGGAAATCGGCCGCTTTAAAATCACCAGCACCAATGCCGCTGAGAGCAGCATTCTGCGGGGATATATTGAGACACTTCTTTCCCTTCCGTGGGATAAGTGCTCAGAGGATTCTGAGGATCTGAAAGCTGCATGGAAGATCCTGGAAGAGGGGCACTATGGCCTGAAGGATGTAAAGGAACGAATTATGGAGTTCCTTTCTGTCCGTAAACTGACACACAAGGGCAAATCCCCATTCTTTGTCTGGTGGGACCTCCTGGAACCGGTAAGACTTCTATTGCAAAATCTGTTGCAGAAGCCACTGGCAAGCGTTATGTGCGTATCTGTCTGGGCGGAGTAAGAGATGAGGCAGAGATCAGAGGCCACAGAAAGACCTATGTGGGAGCTATGCCGGGAAGAGTGACAGTTGCCCTTGAACAGGCAGGGGTAGCCAACCCTCTGATGCTTCTGGACGAGATCGATAAGACCAGCAGCGATTACAAGGGAGACACTTCCTCCGCACTTCTGGAGGTGCTGGATCCGGAGCAGAACAGTCATTTTAATGACCACTATGTAGAACTGCCGCAGAATCTTTCCGAGGTATTGTTTATTGCAACTGCCAATGACATCCAGGGGATTCCAAGACCTCTTCTGGATCGAATGGAGGTTATTGAGATCAGCGGTTATACAGAGAATGAGAAAGAGCACATTGCCAAGGAGCATCTGATTCCAAAGCAAATGGAAGCCAATGGAATCCCCAAAGGCAAGCTTTCCATTCAGAGTACAGCCCTTCGCAAGATCATCAATAATTATACCAAGGAAGCTGGAGTGCGTAACCTGGAGCGCCTGATCGGTCAGATCTGTCGTAAGACAGCACGTCTGATCATGGAAGATGGCAAAGAGAAGTAACGGTCACAGGCAAGAATCTTTCCGATTTCCTGGGGCAGGAGAAATACAATTACCTGATGGCGAATAAAAAGGATGAGGTTGGTATTGCAAGAGGTCTTGCCTGGACACAGGTTGGCGGTGATACCCTTCAGATCGAAGTAAATATTATGCCGGGTAAAGGGGAATTTGTGCTTACCGGACAGCTTGGAGATGTTATGCAGGAGTCTGCCAAGGCGGGAATCAGCTACATCCGTTCTGTTGCTTCTAAGTATGGAATTGATCAGAATTTTTTTCAGGAAAATGACATTCATGTACATATTCCGGAAGGCGCAGTGCCGAAGGATGGTCCGTCAGCAGGAATCACCATGGCAACAGCCATGTTGTCTGCAATTGTTGGAAAGCCGGTACGCGCTGACCTTGCAATGACCGGAGAAATCACGCTGCGGGGGCGCGTACTTCCAATCGGCGGACTGAAGGAGAAAAATTCTTGCTGCCAAAATGCCAAGATCAAAAAGAAGTACTTGTACCCAAGGAAAACAAGCCTGACATTAAAGAACTGGATGAAGAGATCACAGACGGACTGAAGATCATCTTCGTTGAAAATATGAACGAAGTGCTGGAACGAGCACTTGCCTGAAATGAGAGGTAGGAAAAAATGGTAATTAAAAAATGTTTCACTGGATATCGTTTGCGGTATTACCAGCAAACTGCCGGACACAGGAAGACCTGAAATCGCATTTTGCAGGAAATCCAATGTGGGAAAATCCTCCTCATTAACGGTCTGATGAACCGGAAGGCACTGGCAAGGACAAGCTCCCAGCCAGGAAAGACACAGACCATCAATTTTTATAATGTAAATGACTGTATGTATCTGGTGGATCTTCCAGGCTATGGCTATGCCAAGGTTCCAGAGACAGAAAAGGCAAAATGGGGAAAGATGATCGAGCGGTATCTTCACACTTCCCAGACTCTGAAGGCGGTTTTTTCTGCTGATTGATATCCGCCATGAGCCTTCTGCAAATGACAAGCTGATGTATGACTGGATCGTAAACAACGGATACAATCCGATCATTATCGCAACCAAGCTTGACAAGCTGAAACGAAGCCAGGTGCAGAAAAATATAAAAAGCAATCAGGGAAGGACTGAAGCTGCGTCCGGGAAGCAGAATCATTCCTTTTTTCTGCTGAGACGAAGCAGGGAAGAGATGAGATCTGGGCGTTAATGGACGAGTTGACTGGATTCGCTCCGGCAGCTACGGACGAGGCTCAGAACTAATATACGAGGAAAAAATATATGGGAATTATCAAGGCATTCAAGCTGGGATTTGACTATCTCAAGTATGATGAGGACGGCAATGTGGAAGCAACGCAGCGTGCTGTCAATGATGTAAACCTGGACATTGAAGCCGGCGATTTTGTGGCCGTTCTGGGGCACAATGGTTCCGAAAATCCACATTGGCGAAGCAGATAAATGCATTGCTTATCCCTTCAGAGGGAACCATGTGGGTGGATGATATGGACACAGCCAAGGAGCCGGAGCTGTGGAAAATCCGCCAGAAAGCGGGGATGGTTTTTCAGAATCCGGACAACCAGATCATTGGTACGGTTGTGGAGGAGGATGTAGGATTTGGTCCTGAGAATATGGGCGTTCCTACAGAAAAAATCTGGAAGCGTGTGGATGACAGTCTGAAAAAAGACAGGAATGACCGCTTACCGTTATGCATCTCCGAACAAGCTGTCCGGAGGACAGAAGCAAAGAGTTGCCATAGCTGGCGTTGTGCTATGCGTCCCAGCTGCATTGTGCTGGATGAGCCGACTGCAATGCTGGATCCGAACGGCAGAAGAGAAGTACTGGAAGCTGTTTCTGAGCTGAATCAAAAAGAGAATGTAACCGTTATTCTGATCACCCATTATGGAAGAGGTCATTCATGCCAACAAGGTTTATGTAATGGACCGTGGAAATGTTGTGATGCAGGGAACTCCAAGGGAAATCTTTTCCCAGGTGGAGACCCTGAAGAAATACCGACTGGATGTACCGCAGGTAACTTTGCTTGCCCACGAGCTTCATAAGGCTGGCGTGGACATTCCGGAAGGAATACTGACAAAAGAGGAATTGGTAGGTGCATTATGTCGATAGAGCTTAAGAACGTAACTTTTACTTACAGTCAGGGAACTGCATATGAGAGCCATGCCTTGAAGGACATTAATCTTGTGATTCCGGATGGTCAGTTCATCGGTGTGATCGGACATACCGGAAGCGGGAAATCAACTCTGATCCAGCATTTTAATGCACTGATCCAGCCAACCAGCGGCCAGGTCCTTTATAATGGAGAAGACGTGTGGGCGGAGAATTATAACCGCCGGGCTCTTCGAAGTGAGGTGGGGCTGGTATTCCAGTACCCGGAGCACCAGCTGTTTGAGAATACAGTTCTGGCAGATGTGTGCTTTGGTCCCTATGAATCAGGGACTTTCCAGGGAGCAGGCTGAGGAAGAGGCAAAAAAGGCCCTTGCCCATGTAGGTGTGAAGGAAGAGAATTTTACCAAGTCTCCTTTCGAGCTTTCAGGAGGCCAGAAGAAGAGAGTGGCCATTGCAGGCGTTCTGGCCATGAACCCGAAGATTCTGATACTGGATGAGCCTACTGCTGGTCTTGACCCGCAGGGGCAGGGATGATATCCTGGATCAGATTGCAGCACTTCACGAAATGAGGGGAATCACCATTATTCTGGTTTCCCACAGCATGGAAGACATTGCCAAATATGTGGAGCGCCTGATCGTCATGAATCATGGGGAAATGGTATTTGACGATACCCCGAAGAATGTATTTTCCCATTATAAGGAACTGGAAGAGATGGGACTTGCGGCGCCCGCAGATTACCTATATCATGCATGCTCTTTCTGAGAATGGGCTGGATGGATCCTACTGCAACCACAGTGGAGGAAGCAAAGGAGACCATTCTGGCAGCGCTGAAAAAGCAGAAGCCTTCACTTCTTAAGAAGGGAGAGGCAGCGAAGCATGATCAGAGATATTACCATTGGACAGTATTATCCGGCAGATTCCGTGATTCACAAGCTGGATCCAAGAACCAAGCTTGTGGGAACCATCGCTTTTATTGTGTCGGTGTTTTTGTTTCATACGTTCTTAGGATATGCGGTGGCAGGTGTATTTCTTGCTGGAATGATCCTGATGTCAAAGGTTCCGGTAAAATTTATTTTCAAAGGGACTGAAGACCATTTTTTATGCTGCTTCTGATTACCATATTTTTTAATATGATACTGACGCCTGGTGAGGTTGTGTGGAAGCTGGGATTTCTTAAGGTGACAAAGGAGGGGCTTGTTCTTGCGGGAACTATGGCGATCCGACTGGTTTTTCTGGTAATCGGTTCTTCCATTATGACCCTGACTACCACACCGAATCAGCTGACGGATGGTCTGGAGAGACTGCTCCGTCCTTTGAATAAAATTCATGTGCCTGTTCATGACATTGCCATGATGATGTCCATTGCGCTTCGGTTTATTCCGATCCTGTTGGAAGAGACGGATAAAATCATGAAGGCGCAGATTGCCCGCGGTGCTGATTTCGAGAATGGAAATCTGATTCAGAAGGCGAAGAATATGGTGCCCCTGCTGGTGCCTCTGTTTATCTCTGCGTTCCGCAGAGCCAATGATCTGGCTATGGCTATGGGAGGCGAGATGTTACCACGGCGGTGACAATCGTACCAGATGAAGCCTCTTAGCTATAAGAAGAGAGACCATGCGGCCTATGGAGTTATGGTGGCTTATCTTGCGGTTGCAGTGGGCTTCCGTGTGGCAGGACTGTAAACGATATCTATAAATTTCTGAGAATATATATTCCCTCATCTGTGCAGAAAAGAAGCAGGTGAGGGATTTTTAACAAGGAGAAAAAATATGAAGCGAATTGGACTTGTTGTTGCATACGATGGAACCAATACTGCGGCTGGCAGACTCAGCCAAATGGAATTACCGTGCAGGGAGTTCTCAATGATACTCTTTCCCGAGCTTCTTGGGGAAAAGATTGAGACCATCGGGGCCAGCCGTACGGATGCGGGAGTGCATGCTCTTGGCAATGTGGCTGTTTTTGATACCAATACCCGCATTCCCGGGGAAAAGATTTCGTATGCGCTGAACCAGCGGCTTCCGGAGGATATCCGGATTCAGATGTCTGAGGAGGTGGAACTGATTTCCATCCGAGATACTGTGACAGTGAGAAAACTTATGAATACCGTATTCTGAACCGGAAATTCTCGGTTCCCACAGAAAGACTGTATTCGTATTTCTATCATTACAAGCTGGATGTGGACAAAATGCGGGAGGCTACCTCTTATCTGATTGGACGTCATGACTTTGCCAGCTTTTTGCGGTTCCGGTGCCCAGGTGAAAACTACCATCCGTACTGTGACTGGCATTGAGGTTTTCCGCGAGGGAGATATGGTGACCATCCGTGTTTCCGGAACCGGATTCCTCTATAATATGGTGCGTATTATTTCCGGAACCCTGATTGAAATCGGAAACGGCCAGTACCCGCCGGAGCGCATGCAGAAAATCCTGGACGCCAAAGACCGCTCCGCCGCCGGCCCCACCGCCCCGCCCAGGGACTGACTCTTATGGGAATACAGTTTTTTGATTGATGCGGATGGATTTACTATAGGGTGGATTAGTGAAGTAGCGTCGTTACCCGGACGTGAGTTCACAATGTATATTCATCGCAGTCGTCGCAACACCCGCCGCAAGCTAACTGTCAACTGCGGCTAGGCATCTCAGGAGAGCCTTCGATGCTAAGTCTCCGTAGACAGTGGATCTCGTCTCCGTTAAGACCGCTCCTGAAATGACCTGCTCACGAATATACATTGCAAACTCACTGGTTACTAACAAGTTTAAGTTAAATCAATAGGCGACGGAGCCAAATCCCGAAATTCGTCATTGTCTGTCCTGGCACACCTGGGGAAAGCGTCCGCCTTGATTAACTAATCCACCCCTTCACATCTCAAAAATGTCAATAGCACATAATTACAATCTAGTACTATCCTACAACAAAAATATCCAGTCCAGCACAAAAAATGTGCACATACCAACACAAAATTGAAAGAGCAATCCAAAATTAGTCCATTTTACACAAACTGCCTGTATGATATTATAATCCCATCAGAAAGCTATACGACATAGCAAATAAAAATGATACGGGAGGTTTTTTCATGAAGAGAAAAGTAGCAATGGCAATGGTAGCAGCAATGGCAGTTAGTTCATTTACAGTTCCGGTATTTGCAGATGATGCAGCAGCTGAAGGCGGAAAGATCGGTATTTCAATGCCTACACAGTCACTGGAACGTTGGAATCGTGATGGTTCTTATCTGCAGAAGCAGTTTGAGGACGCTGGATATGAAGTTGAGCTTACCTACTCTGACAATGAGACAGATCGTCAGGTAAACGATATCCAGAACCTGATTTCTGATGGAGTTAACCTGTTAGTAGTAGCTGCTATTGATGGTGAGGCTCTTAACACAGTTATGGATGAAGCTGCAGAAGCAGGGATCCCGGTTATTTCCTATGACCGTCTGATCAAATCCGACGCTGTTTCCTATTATGTATCCTTTGATAACTACACAGTTGGTACCCTTCAGGGACAGTACGTTGTAGACACTCTGGATCTTGAAAATGCCGGCGATAAGACATACAATATCGAGTTTACAGCTGGTGATCCTGCTGACAACAATGCAGGCTACTTCTTCAACGGTGCATTTGATGTGTTAAAAACCATACATCGATGCAGGAACCTTAAATGTAGTTTCCGGACAGACAGACTTCGATTCTGTTGCAACACCTGCATGGGATACACAGACAGCCCTTTGAAAGAATGCAGAACATTCTGGCATCCTACTATGCAGACGGAACACAGCTTGACGTAGCACTTTGCTCCAACGACTCCACAGCACTTGGTGTAACACAGGCAATTGAGTCTGACTATGCTGGAAGCAATACTGTTCTTATTACAGGACAGGATGGTGACGAAGCGAACCTTGCAAACATCGTTGATGGAAAACAGTCCATGACCGTTTACAAAGCAGTTGCTAACGAAGCAGTAGTAACACTTGACCTGGCAAAAGCAATGCTGGCTGGTGATACCGTTGATGAGTTCTCTGATCGAGGCTTCCGGCTGGGATTTCGATTGTACTTATGACACAGAGTCCTATGAGACATCTGAAGGCAACAAATGCCCATCCTTCCTTCTGGTTCCAACAGTTGTAACAAAAGACAACCTTCAGGAAGCACTTGTTGATCCTGGATACTACACAATGGACGACGACGGATATCTTCATCCGGCAAACTAAGTGAACTGAGAGAACGTCATACAAATAAAAAGTTACTGCTCACAAAAAAGAACAGTAATGTTGTAAATGTGGGCGGGGTGAAAAGCCCCGCCTGCTTTATGGGGAAAGGGGGCGCCATTTTGGCTGATAATATTTTAGTAATGGAACACATTACGAAGGAATTCCCCGGTGTCAAAGCTTTGGATAACGTTAACCTTGAAGTTCAGCGTGGAGAGATTCATGCGCTGATCGGTGAGAACGGTGCGGGAAAGTCCACATTGATGAACGTATTAAGTGGTCAGTATCCATACGGCAGCTATACTGGAACGGTTACCTATGAAGGTGAAGAATGTAAGTTTAAAAAGCTTAATGACAGCGAGGCAAAAGGTATCGTTATTATTCATCAGGAACTTGCATTAATCCCACTGCTTTCCATCGGTGAAAACATGTTTCTCGGAAACGAGATCAAAAATAAAAAGAGGAGCCATCGACTGGGACAGAAACCTACAGTGAAGCAGAAAAACACATGGCTCAGGTAGGACTTCACGAATCTGCCCAGACCTTAATTAAAGATATTGGAACCGGCAAACAGCAGCTGGTTGAAATTGCGAAAGCATTTTCCAAAAAGTAAAACTGCTCATCCTGGATGAGCCTACTTCATCCCTGAATGATGAAGATGCAAAATGCTTCTGGATCTGCTGATGGAATTCAAGAAGAACGGACTGACCTCTATCATCATCACTCATAAACTGAATGAGATCATCTACTGTGCAGACCGCTGTACCATTCTTCGAGACGGAAGTACGATCGAGACACTTACAAAAAGGCGTGGATGACTTAAGTGAGGACCGAATCATCAAAGGAATGGTTGGCCGTCCTATGGAAGACCGTTATCCGAAACGCGAGCACAATGTAAGCAAGGACGTGATGCTTGAGGTAAAGAACTGGACTGTTCATCATCCTCTGTATCCGGAAAAAAATTGTAGACGACAATATTTCCTTTTAAAGTACATAAAGGTGAGGTTGTTGGTTTCTCAGGACTGCGGGGTGCAGGCCGTACAGAGCTGGCAATGTCCATTTTCGGTAAGAGCTATGGCAGTGCAATTACCGGAGAATTGTATATAAAGGGTGAAAAAGTAGATCTTAAGGATCCTCGGGCAGCCATCCAGCATGGTCTTGCATATGTAACAGAAGACCGTAAAACAAACGGACTGATCCTTGATGAGTCCATCCGTTTCAACACCACTCTGGCCCGTCTTTCCAAAGTCTGTGACAGGGGAATCATCAATACCGACCTTGAAGTACAGCTTGCAGAAAAGATGACAGAAGAAATGGGAACCAAGACACCTTCCAACGAGCAGCGTATCGGCAATCTGTCCGGTGGTAACCAGCAGAAAGCCCTTCTTGGAAAGTGGATGTTTACAGAACCGGATATTCTGATTCTGGACGAACCTACCCGTGGTATCGACGTAGGTGCAAAATATGATATCTACTGTCTGATCAATAAAATGGTAGAAGATGGAAAATCAGTCATTATGATTTCTTCTGAAATGCCTGAAAATCCTTGGTATGTGTGACCGAATTTATATTATGAATGAAGGCAAGATGGCTGGAGAACTGGATGCGAAAGAGGCAACCCAGGAAGGCATCATGGCACATATCATGCAGAATCAGAAGAAATAATCAAGGGGGAAAACGATATGAATTCCAAAATAAAGGATTTTTAAGAAAATATACAATGGTCATCGCCCTGGTGATCGTATTTATCCTGTTCTGTGTTCTTACTGATGGAAGACTTCTTTATGCACAGAACATGTCAAACCTTATGCTCCAGAACGGATACGTACTGGTTCTTGCATGTGGTATGCTGCTTTGTATCTTAACTGGTGGTAACATCGATCTTTCCGTTGGATCTGTTATCTGTTTTGTAGGCGGTGTTGCAGCTGTTCTCATTGGCAGCAAGGGATTTAACCCATTACTTACCATTATCCTCTGTCTGGTAATCGGCCTTCTGGTTGGTGTTTGGCAGGGTTACTGGATTGGTTATAAGAGAATTCCTCCATTTATCACAACACTTGCTGGTATGTTCATTTTCCGTGGATTCGGCCGCCTGGTACTGGACAACAAAACCGTATCCATCCAGAACAAATCTTTCCTGAATGTATTTACTTCTTATATCAACATTCCAGGACTTGATGATGGAAAGAAATATTCCGCTCTGATCGTTGGTGTGATCATTGCATGCTACGTTATTTTCTCCACTATGAAATCCAGAGCAAACAAAGCGAAAAAAAGGCTATCGCCAGAACACAGCAGCTTCTGATTACAGCAGAGCAGCCGTAATCGCAGTTGTTATTCTGTGGTACTGCTACAAACTGTACCAGTACAAAGGTATCTCCGTAATGCTTGTATGGGTAGTTGCAATCTGCATGATCTACAACTTCATCACATCCAAGACCGCATTTGGACGTTACTTCTACGCAATCGGCGGCAACGAGAAAGCTACACAGCTTTCCGGTATTGATACAAACAAGGTTTACTTTATTGCATACGCAAATATGGGCTTACTTGCCGGACTTGCAGGTCTTCTCTGCGCAGCACGTGTAGGTTCTGTAAATGGTAGTACAGGTACTTCCTTCGAGATGGATGCAATCGGTTCCTGCTTCATCGGCGGTGCTTCTGCATACGGCGGAAGCGGTACTGTAGGCGGTGTTGTAATCGGTGCTCTTCTCCTTGGTGTTATCAACATGGGTATGTCTATCATGGGTATCGGTGATTCCTGGCAGTACGTAGTAAAAGGTGCCGTACTTCTGATCGCAGTTGTATTTGATGTTATTTCCAACAGAAAATCCAACTAAATCAAAATAAGTGAAAAGCTGCTGTATCAGGCAGTTGTAAATGCAAAGGGCTGTTGCAGAAAATGCAATGGTCCTTTTTGCACATATTAAGTAAATATGTTAAACTTATAGTATCTTAGAAAAGGAAACTGTAAAATTATGAAAAATCCACACTGACTGTCTTTTTGTTCTGGCAGGATGCATGCTGTTTCTGTCCGGAATCTGGATTTATTTCCAGAAAACTCTGGATCAGGTAGACCTGGGAGAAGGGAAGGGGCAGCAGGCTATGAAAAACATTATCTGATGATTTCCGGAGAGGAGAATACCCTGATGTGGGATTCCATCTACGAGAGCGCCAGCGAGGCAGCCAGGGATGCAGATGCATATGTAGAGCTGATCGCGCCCCAAAGAGAGTCCACTTATACAAAAGCGGATTATCTGCGGATCGGAATCGCCTCAAGGTGGATGGGATCATTCTGGAAGCGGACGGAAGCGCAGAAGAACAGGAACTGATTCAGGAAGCAATGGACCAGAATATTCCGGTTGTAACTGTGCTGACCGATGACTCTTCCAGCGCAAGGATCAGCTTTGTAGGCCTGAACAGCTACCAGCTTGGAAATGCCTACACTGAGCAGATCCTGGGACTTTTGAAAGAGCATGAGACCACTCAGGTGCTTCTTTTGTCCAATTCCCAGTCCAAAACCCAGGAGACTAATCTGGTCTATTATCAGATCAAAAAAGAACTGGAAGAAAAAGCAGGGCTATCAGTCTGTGAATATTTCCGAGTACAGCATTGACAACAGCTCTGATTTTGATACAGAAGAATTTGTAAGGGACATTTTTGTAAATGGAAATACGCTTCCGGACGTGCTGGTCTGCATGGATGAGGTTGTGACAGAATGTGTTTACCAGGCACTTATCGATTATAACCAGGTAGGCAACGTGGATGTTGTTGGCTTCTACTATTCGGATGTAATTCTGGATGCCATCAGTAAAGGCATCATTTCTTCTGCAATCGCTCTTGATATGGAGGAAATCGGAAGATACAGCATCAATGCCCTTGAGGAATATTCCTCCCTTGGACACACCAGCAGCTATTACAGCGTAGGTCAGAATGTGATCACCCGGAAAAATGTGGGAACCTACAGAACGGGGGGGGGCGAATCAATGAGAGAAACAAAAAAGAAAGCCTTTCGATGCAGAATTCCATCCAGACCAGGTTAAGTGCTGCCATGGTTCTGGTCATGATCTTTGTAGTATGCATTAATTTTTTTATTTTTGAGCAGATCCACATGGGCGTGGACCGCATTGACGCTGTTTTTTCCAGTAATACAGCGATCAATGACCTGTCTGAGTCCCTGAATAAACTGGAGGGAACCGTTTACGAATATCTGAATACAAAGGGAAGCAAAGCCCTGGAAAATTACTATCGCTATGAGCAGGATTACAGACAGCTTCTGGACGGGCTCAATGACCGCAATGTGGACAGCGAAGTGAAAATGCTGGAGAAAAATATCCGCAAAATGTCTGAGAGCTATCTGGATCAAACAAACGAGACAGTTCAGGCCAAGCGAGGAAGAAATATTGAGAAATATAAATCTTCCTATGAAAAAAGAGCTTCAGCTGTATGAATATATTAATTCTTACATTTACAAGCTAAATAATCTGCGCTTTCGAACCAACTCTGCGAATTACCAGATCCTTCTGTCCTCTATGGATGTGCTGTATCGCCTGGCACTGGTAGTTATTTTTATTGTGGCAGCAGTGGGCGTGGTTATTATTTTACTGGTTGTGCGCTCTATGATCCGGCCGCTGACCCAGCTTTCCAATACAGCTCATGAGGTTGCAATGGGAAATCTGGATGTGCCGGTTCTGCCGGTAGTGTGTGAGGATGAGGTCGGCGTTGTAACAAGAAGCTTTAACCAGATGCTGGACAGCATCCGCATTCACATTGCCCAGCAGAGGGAGAGCATGGAGAAGCAGGCCCAGATGAAGGAGCAGGGAGCTTCTTATGGAAAATCATCTGAAAGAAGCACAGTTGAAATATCTTCAGTCACAGATTAATCCCATTTTCTGTTTAATTCCCTGAATGCAGGAGCACAGCTTGCCATGCTGGAGGATGCAGAGAGGACTGGCATTTTTCTGGAAAAAATGGCGGATTTTTTCCGGTATAATGTGCGGAAAATGGAAGACGATGCCATGCTTTTTTGAGGAAGTGGAAGCAGTTGACAACTATATTTATATTTTAAATGTAAGGTTTGCAGGGGACATCCATTACGAAAAGGATGTGGATGAGGGAATCGGTGATTTCCGGATTCCCAGCATGATCCTGCAGCCGCTGGTGGAAAATGCAGTTCAGCATGGCATTCATGACTGTATGGAAACCGGAAAAATCAAAATGTCCATCCATAAGGCCGGAGAAGATCTGGAAATCACAGTCAGCGACAATGGTGCCGGAATGACACCGGAAATGATTCAGTCTGTAATGGCGGGAAGGGCCCGGAACAATGGGGAGGACCGTTATTCCACAGGAATTGCGGTAGGAAATGTAATCGACAGGCTGGAGCTGTATTATAAGCAAAAAGGCTTCTTATCATAGAAAGTGACGGCCTTGGAAAGGGAACCAGCGTGTCATATTACGCTGCCTGTTGAAAATGAAGGGGAAGAGCCGCCAGATAAGCAAGAACGAAGAGGAGCATGAAGATATGTACCGTATTCTGATAGCAGATGACGAGGGACTTATGCTGGAGGCTTTTAAAGGCATAATCCTGGCTGAATTTGGAGAAAAATGCATTGTGGAGACAGCTAAAACAGGAAGAGTGGTGATCGAGAAGGCGGAAACCTTTCACCCGGATATTGTGTTTATGGACATTCATATGCCGGGAATCAACGGAATCCAGGCGATGAGGGAAATACGCAAGTTTAACAATTCTGCCCTGTTTTACGTGATTTCTGCCTATGACAAATTTGATTATGCGAAAGATGCCATTGATCTTGGTGTGGAAAAGTATCTTACCAAGCCTATTTCAAAAGGAAAAATCATTTCCGTTGTGGAAGAAGCGACAGCAAAGGTGGATAAGGTGCGTGATCAGAGAAGTAATCTGTTGAAAATCCAGGAAAAGCTGGAGACAGTAATTCCTGTTGTGGAGTCAAGCTATGTAAGTGCTTTGCTTTTCCAGAAAGAGATGGCAGCAGCAGATTATTACCAGCAGCTTCTTGATATTGAATATGCACAGGGTTATGTTATGGTGGTGCAGTTTGGGCAGAGCTATGAGAACGGCAGGCTGGTGAGCCCGGTTGGGATGAATGTGAAGGCGCAGAGCTTTTACCCGGAATTTCGGGATGTGGTGAAATCCGCGTTTCCCTGTGTGGTAGGAAATATTATGTCTAATCAGTATCCCGGTGGTAGTTCCCTGCGAGGTTTCCCAGAATCCCTATGAGGACCGTATTGATCTGGTGGAAAAAGCCAGGGAGCTGGTGGCAAGGCTGGAGAACCGTCTGGATGCTAAATTCCGTGTAGGAATCGGAAGAATCTGGGAGATGGCGGAGATGGAGCGTTCTTACCGCGAGGCTCTTCGTGCGCTGAATGGCAGCCTCAGCCATGTGATACATATTGAGGATCTTTCCCAGAATGGTGTTTATGATGAAGCATTTCCAGGCAACAATGAGAAAGGATGTATCGTTTCCTGGAGGAGGGAAATGAGGAAGGCATGCTTCAGGAGGTGAATTTCTTCTTTGACTGGATGGTGGAGCATTATTCCCAGGATATGAACAATATTCGTCTGAAGATCCTGGAGTTTATTATCTGGAGCGAGAAGATTGCATTTGAGTGCGGGGCGATCAATTATGGATTCAGTTACCGCAGAGATTATCTGGATACAGCAATGTCTCTTTCCACCTATGAAGAGCTTCATAAATGGTTTCAGGAGAAAATGGTGAATGTGTGCCGTGCGATCCGTGACCAGAAGGTGGATCAGTCCAATTCAGCAGTGAAGAAGGCCATGGTTTATATTCAGGAAAATTACAGCAAGGATATTTCCCTGGATGATGTTTCCGGGCAGGTGAATATCAGTCCTTATTATTTCAGCAAGATTTTTAAGGATGAGACAGGAGAAAATTTCATTGAGTATCTGACCAGAGTGCGGATTGAGAGAGCAAAAAGAGCTTCTGGTGGATGCCAATGTGAGCGTAAAGGAAGCGGGAATTCAGAGCGGCTATTCGGATCCCAATTATTTCAGCAGGATTTTAAGAAGCAGACAGATATGACTCCAAGTGAGTATAAAGCGAGGTATGGAAAATGAAAAAGGGAAGATGGACGTTTCTGATCATGGTTCTGGCGCTGGCTTTTACAGCTGGGTGCAGTACCGCCAAAGGGAGCCTGAAAAAGACGGAAAAAAGAGGAAGAGGACAAGCTGCAAATTGGACTGAGTTTTGATTCTTTTGTAATCGAGCGGTGGCTTCGGGACCGGGATATGTTTGTTTCTACTGCCCAGAGCCTTGGAGCAGAGGTGAATGTGCAGGTAGCCGGAGGCGTTGTGGAAGAGCAGATTTCCCAGATAGAGTATTTTATTAAGAAGAATATGGATGTGATCGTGGTGATCCCTATTGACGGAGATGCCCTTTATGATGTGGTGAAGGAAGCCAAGGATAAAGATTTATGTGATCTGTTACGACCGTATAGTGGGGAATATCAATGCAGACCTGTATATTACCATTGATAATGAAAAGGTTGGAACCCTTATGGGAGAGGCGCTGATCCAGGCTTGTCCGGAGGGAGGAAATATTTTTGCTATCAATGGATCTCCTACAGACAGAAATGTGGATGAAGTTGTGAGGGGGTTTAACAAAGCTCTGGAGGGAAGCAATCTGAATGTTGTTTATACTGGCTACTGTGATAACTGGCTGGCGGAACTGGCTGGGAATCATGTGAACAAGGGACTGGAAGTAACCAGGGATATTGTGGGTGTAATGTGCGGAAATGATGATCTGGCAAGTCAGGCAGTGAAGGTATTGTCGGAGAACCGGCTGGCAGGGAAGGTTGCTGTGGTGGCCCAGGATGCGGATCTGGCAGCTTGTCAGAGAATTGTGGAAGGCACCCAGGAGATGACGGTTTACAAACCTATTGAGCAGGAGGCGAATACGGCGGCGGAGTTTGCGGTGGCTCTTGGAAATGGGGGGAGGATATTACATCTGGTTCCGGGGGAGTATAAAGCGGAAGAGACGTTTAATGACGGTACGTATGAGTTCCTTATTATAAGATTGATCCTATTGCGGTGACGGCGGAGAATATGGATGAGGTGATTATTGACGGGGATTCCATACAAGGGAGGATGTTTATTTGAATATAAGATAGATATGGTTCAAGGCGGACGCATTCGGACACTTGTGATCTTTAAAGCTTTGATGTATTTTAGAGCCTGCCCCAAAAATCATTCCCGCAATCTGTACGCCCCACTTTGCGGGATATTTCACCCGAATTCAGTTGCCGTAGCCCGCTACGGCGCCCTCATCCGGGCAAAATATCCCACAAATTGTGACGCACATCTTGCAGCAAGCCTTTTCAAACACGCTCTAGGGAAAGGTACAGAAAAATTCCTCAAACAGTAAGAATACTGTCTGGGGAATTTTGGCGCAACAATATTAGAAATAAACGCGGTCGATTTGGATGACGGCGCAGTAGTTGCCATCGTCCATGTTGCGGATTCGCTCTTTCAGGAGATTGGTTATCTCTACGTTGGTAAGTTTACACTCAAAAGGAGCGCCACATCAAAAATCAGATTGGTGTGGGTGGGGCCTTCTACCATACGGAAATCGTGGATGGAAAGGCGGCGGTCCAGATTGTGGGTAACTTCCTCAATCTGGGTGCGCATGTCGTTGACCTCTTTATTGTCTGTGACGATAGGGTCAATGTGGATGGTTGCGGAGCAGTTCAGTTTGTCCTGGAGTTCGTGCTCGATATTGTCAATCTCGTCATGGATGATCAGCAGGTCTCCATGTTCCGGTACTTCGGCGTGTAGGGAGAGAATCAGTCTTCCAGGGCCGTAGTCGTGGACGATCAGGTCGTGCATGCCATGGACAAGGGGATGGGCGAGAACAATTTCCTCGATTTCTTCTACCAGATTTTTCTCCGGAGCCTGACCAAGGAGCGGATCGATGGTATCCTTCATAGTTGTGATTCCGGTATAGAAAATAAAGATTCCCACCAGAACACCGAACCAGCCATCCAGAATCAGTCCTGTAAATGTAATCGTTGTCAATGCTGACAAGATTAAGGTTACAGGTAAGAAATTAGACCAGAAGATTTACTATCATCACTCAGATTATTATGTAGGTGGTAATGAAAGAGACAACATTAAAAGAGATGATGGCTAAGAAACCAGAGCGTGTTATCGAGCTACGCTGTTAAAGGGAATGCTTCCAAAAGGACCTCTTGGACGTCAGATGTATACAAAAACTTTTCGTATACGCTGGACCAGAACACAAACATGCAGCTCAGAAACCTGAGAAGTTTTAAC